>Ga0123355_10004299_pt1 | contig 20708 bp, 16 predicted proteins | sample TergutEmb28metaG_3_FD_89872 | JGI IMG/M metagenome (GOLD analysis project Ga0123355, IMG submission 89872) | Embiratermes neotenicus P1 segment gut microbial communities from Petit-Saut dam, French Guiana - Emb289 P1 | ecosystem: Host-associated > Arthropoda: Insects > Digestive system > Gut ...
GTCAAGCATTTTGCGTATTTATACAGTAGCAGAAGATGGGCAGTAGACAGATACACAGACCTATAATTATACAAAAAAAGCGGTGTGCTATAAGGCATACCGCTTTTTTGCTTGTTTATCTCTAAAATATCAGCTATTTAGTTTTAGTCCTTCGCCCTTGACTGTCTTGCCTATTAGGTAGGCTTTTTCGCCGAGAGCGTTGGCGGCGGCGATTACTTTGTCCGCATCTTTTGGGTCTATGCAGAGTACCATACCTATACCCATATTAAAGGTGTTGTAGAGTTTTTGGTTGCTTAGTTCGCTTTTTTGGGTGATAAGTTCAAAGAGATTGCCCTTTGGATAACTGCTAAGACTTACCTCACCGCCGATTCCTTTTGGGAATATACGGGGAATATTTTCAATAAATCCGCCACCTGTAATATGTGCTATACCTTTAATGTCAAACTTAGCTATAAGCGACATAATTGTCTTTACATATAGTCTAGTCGGGGTGAGTAATGTCTCGCCGATATTGTCTTTTGCAAGTTCCTCTTTGGTCTCGCCGAATATCTTGCGGATAAGGCTAAAACCATTACTATGAACACCGCTTGACGCTAATCCGATAAGAGCGTCACCTGCCTTGATTTTGCTACCGTTGATTACTTTTGACTTGTCAACAATCCCCACGGCAAAACCTGCGAGGTCATACTCTCCTGCCTCATAGAAACCCGGCATTTCGGCAGTCTCACCGCCTATAAGCGCACAACCCGACTCCACACAGCCGTCCGCAATCCCCTTGACAATCTGCTCGGCTTGCTTTGGCTCAAGTTTACCCGTAGCAAGGTAATCCAAAAAGAAAAGCGGTCTTGCCCCCTGACATACAATATCATTGACACACATAGCCACACAATCTATGCCTATCGTGTCGTGCTTATCAAGGGCAAAAGCTAGCTTTAGCTTAGTACCCACACCGTCAGTCCCTGCCACAAGCACAGGCTCTTTAGACTTGTCATCAGCGATAGAATAAAATCCGCCGAATGACCCAAGGTCACCCATAACATTGCCGTTATAAGTCCTCTTGACATGCTTTTTCATTAGTTCTACCGCTTTGTATCCCGCCTCTACATCTACTCCGGCATCTTTGTAATCTATTGCCATTTATTTATACTCCTGTTTTGGGTTTATCGTGTGTACTTATTATATTACATCTATATTGATTTGTCAATTGTTTTTGATATGTCACCAAAGTGATGCTTATTATTCAATATCTTTTTTATCGTCATATTGTTCTGTGTTATGTTGCTCTGTTATTTTTTTAATGTTGTCCCACATATTGCTAGCTTTAGGTTTTTTAGCATCTACTTCGGCTTGATGTTTTTTTACGACCTTATCTGCGTGGACAAAATAAATTATAGCAGGACCTGAGGTTAATGGAGATAAGCATATAACCCATAATAACATATAAACTATGTGTTCATCTCCAAGCACATTGCCTATAGCCAAAAATATAAATGCTATCACTGCAAAATTCAAAAACCAAGCCAATGTAAGTAAAAATGTGCGTCCTAACGACCAAGACAAAACACCTGTTGACCGTCCAAAAAGTCGTTTAAGTCGCTTGTCAATTATAAAATGCGGAAACACCGAACCAAAAAACGGAATCAGGCACAATAACAACATTCTTTTTTTCATAATTATCTCTCAAAAATCTCTAAGTCTAAGTGTATGTCAATCTAGAATAGCATTTTTTCTAAGGCGGATTGCTTCGTTCCTCGCAAAGACGATAATAGGTCAAAGCTTCATTTTCCATACCTTCTGAACAATACATATAACTTGACAACCTTTACAGCACCCTCAATTTTCAACTCATATCAACTCTGCTATGATAGCGTTGCTTAGATAGAATTTATCCTTTGCTATTGTTACACGGTTGTTTTTGATTGTTATTAGGTTTACTTTTGATAATCGGTCAAGCTGTACTTGTTTGTGGGTGACTAGGTTAAGGGGGATTCCGCTTGTTAGTCGTAAGCCTAGCATTATGCGTTCTGTATCTGTGTCAGCTTGGGTTTGGGTGTCTACTATGTTGCCGTTTAGGTATTTGGTTAGGTTTGGGGTGTTGGATATGCGTATGTTGCCAACTAGGCTGTGGGCGCTTACTCCGCAACCTATGTACGGCTCTAGTGTCCAATATTTGAGGTTGTGCTTACACTCATAACCTAGCCTTGCAAAGTTACTGACTTCGTAGCGGTTGTAATTAGTTTTGCTAAGTGCCTCGCATACGCTGTCGTACATATCTGCTTGCAAATCCTCATCAGGCTTGTATCCACTCTTGTATAGCGGAGTACCCTTTTCTACTTTGAGCGAATACGCACTGATATGCTCTACACCTAAGTCGACTAGTCGGGCGACTGTCTCCCGTACACTGTCCAAAGTTTGATTGGGTAACCCTAGCATAATGTCGGCATTGATATTACTAAGACCTCTCTCTCTAAGTAGCTTAACCGCTGTCAAAAAATCATTATAACTATGCCGCCGTCCGACTACCTTTAGAATATCATCATCATTCGATTGCAGTCCAAGACTGACCCTGTTAACACCTACTTTTAGTATAATATCTGCTTTGGTTTTTGTCAAGCTTTCGGGATTGCACTCCACACTAAATTCCTGAGCTTTGGGCAAAATGCCGAGTATCCGCTCAAGTTGTAAGGGGTTAAGCGCAAATGGATTGCCGCCACCTACAAAAACCGTATCTATATCCTCACCGTTACATCGTCTCTCTATCTCTAAGCTAAGTGCGTCAAGATACCTATCCGCATCATACTCACTCATAGGCTGTGACACAAAATCACAGTAACTGCATTTAGATAGACATATGGGAATATGGACATATAAGCCGTGTTTAGTTCCCATATTCTACACTCTCTAGATATAGTCCGCACGCTGGTGCAACCCACGGCGCAAGCGAACGGTCACGAGCTTTGAGAATCCTCAAAACATCATCGGGGGTGAGCTTGCCTTGACCGACCTTGATAAGCACAGCCGTGATAATCCTAACCATATTATACAAAAAGCCGTCCGCCGTAATCGTGATTGTTATTTGCTTAGGAATACCGCCATTTTCTTTTATCTCTAATTTTGATATTGTTCTATCAGTAGTCTGTACCCCACTCCCTGCCGTCATAAAACTATCAAAATGATGGCGTCCTACAAGATGTTTCGCCGCCGCCTTCATACTCTCAACATCAAGTTGCCCCCTCAACCTATGTACATATGAGCATAAGAATACATCGTCAACCTCGCTTACATACATCTTATAAACATATGTCTTAGAGCGGGTACTGTATCTTGCGTGGAAGTCCCCGTCAACATCTTCGGCATTAAGTATTCTGATATCGGACGGCAAAAAAGCATTGACACCGCCAATAATCTTGTATAGGGGGAGTTTTGACTCGGTGTCAAAATGTGCTGTTTGACCGTAAGCGTGTACACCTGTATCGGTGCGACCACTACCGTGTATAACCGTCTTATGCCCCACAATCTTATTAAGTGCATCTTCGATAACGGCTTGAATACTCACGCCGTTTTTTTGCCGTTGCCACCCGCGATAACCTGCACCGTTGTATTGAATTGTGAGCAAAATCCGTCTCATCTCAAAAACTCAAAACCTATATAATAATGCGCCGTAGTCAAAAATTCAAAATCAAAATAATTATATACTGCAACCAGCGTAACAAATAACATCATACCGTACAAAATAACGGCAGCTATATCTCTAAATTTTATCCGTAATCTTTTGCGTTTTGTCCGACCTTTTGCGCCTCTATAGCAACGGCTGTCGATAGCATCGGCAAGCTCCTCACTACGGCGAAAAGAACTGACAAAAAGCGGTATCAATACCGGTATGAGGGCTTTTGCTTTTTTGAATATATTGCGTGACTCAAATTCGGCACACCGAGCTTTTTGGGCATTGATAATCCTGTCCGTCTCTTCCATTAGTGTAGGGATAAGCCTTAGTGCCATACTCATTATCATAGCAAGCTCGTGCACAGGGAATTTGACAAGTCTAAGCGGAAATAGCAGACTCTCTATACCGTCCGTCAGCTCTACGGGGGTTGTCGTAAGTGTCAGAAGTGATGTCCCCATAACAAGCAGTAATAGGCGGATAACGATTAGGCAACTATTAAATAATCCGTCAAGTGAAAGTCTAAGAAATCTCCACTCCCAAAATGTCTCCGCATATGGATTGTTATAAAACAAAAATGTAAGCACAAAAGTAATGCCTACCAAAAAAATTATGGGTCGCAGAGTCCTAAGTATTGTCCTAAAGGGTACACGGCTAAGGATAATTACGCCAAGCAAAAAGACGGCAACCATAGCATATCCGACAAAGCTATGCGCCGCAAAAATCATTACAATATACCCGACAACAAGCAAAATCTTGATTCGGGGGTCAAGCCGGTGCATTACCGACTTAGCGGGATAATATTGTCCTAACGCAATGTCTTTCATTTTCAATGTTCAATGCACAATGCTCAGTGCGCAATGATTGTGTTTTGTTTAATTGAGCACTGAGAATTGAGCATTGAGCATTGTCAATCTCTCCACTACTCTTTCCTTACCTAGCAGTTTTGCCATTTCGGTGGCTCCGCCAGGGGTTACAAGACTTCCGGTTATAGCTATACGGAATATCCAAAAAATCGCACCGACTTTAATCTCCAGTTTGCCTGCAAGTGCTGATAGATTTTCGTATAGTGTGTCCATTGTACTAGCTTTAACTACCTTGAGAATATCAGGCAAAATTTTTGTGGCTAACTCTCTGTCTGTTTTTTGTTTTTGGTTGACAAATAACTCTTTGTCGAAGTCTTGCCACTCATTAATAAAACCGACAAGGCTGTCCACTTCTGACGGAAGTTCTATCCGCCCTTGAATAAGAGTTGACAAATATTTGAGGTCGTAACCTTTGAGGTATTTTAGTTTAGCGTAATGCGGTTTCATAAGTTTATAGAAGTTATCCGCACTAAGTTCCTTAATATATAATGCATTAAGCCAGCGCATTTTGGCGATGTCAAAAATCGAATTAGACTTACTAAGACCGTCTACACCAAAAATGTCAAGCATCTCCTGCATAGTCATTTTTTCGCGGTTATCCTTAGGACTCCAGCCTAATAAGGCAATATAGTTGACTATTGCATCCTTTAGGTAACCCTTAGCTATAAAATCCTCAAAGCAAGCATCGCCGTGACGCTTACTTAGCTTGTTTTGTGCATCACGCATAATAGGTTGAAGGTGTATATATTCGGGGCGTTCCCAGCCCAATCCGTCATACATCAGATTGTATTTAGGCGTACTTGACAGGTACTCCGTCCCTCTGATAACACAGTTAATACCCATAAGGTAGTCGTCTATGACATTAGCAAAGTTGTAAGTCGGCATACCGTCCGACTTAATAAGCACTCCGTCCTCTAACTCTTTGCAATCGACAACAATCTCACCAAAAAGTAAATCCGTATAACGGGTCTCGCCCTCTGTAGGGATATTTTGACGGATAACATAAGGCTCGCCATTTTTGATACGCTTTGTTACCTCAGCAACCGATAAGGATAAACATTGTTTGTCGTACTTGGTCGCCCCGTCTTTACGCATTTTGTCAAGACGGTCACTATCACAAAAACAATAATACGCTCCGCCTTTTTTGACTAAATCCTTAGCGTATTTTAGATACTCGGCTTTGCGTTCGCTTTGTACATACGGACCGTACTTGCCGCCTACATCGGGACCTTCGTCATAATTTAAGCCGGCTTCTTTGAGCGTACGGCAAATCATATCGACTGCACCCTCGACATAACGCTCTTGGTCGGTATCCTCGATACGCAAAATGAATGTACCGCCATTCTTTTTTGCATACAAATAAGCATAAAGTGCGGTGCGTAATCCGCCTATATGCAAATACCCCGTCGGACTAGGGGCAAATCTTGTTCTGATTGTTTTTTTTGTTGGCATTTTGTTTTGTTCTCTCTATTGTTGATATAAGTCTTAGCAGACGAAAGCATTATTTAAGTAGTACGGGAAGTCCAATACTAGTGCCATATGCCTATGATGTTGTAGGGGACGATGGCAATCGTCCCGAAAATATGGGCTTTTGTGCAATGCGGGACGATTGCCATCGTCCCCTACAACAAGTCGCCACATATTATAATCTAATTGGCAATCCCAAGACGGTGAGCGTGATTTAAGCCCTTAATTGAATACTGAGAATTGAGCATTGAGCATTGTTTTTTTATCATCTGAATTCATAATACTTCTTTATAGGCTTTTTAACATCCCACACACAACTAAGACCTCTTGCAAAGGTTACATAATCACCTTTCTTAATACTCACACTCTGACCGCCACCTGTTACTACCACCTCGCCCTCAATAATAAGGCAGGTCTCCTCTTGGTCATAGTGCCAGTCAAACTTAGACACACCGCAACCCCAAGTAGGATTACTTTGCATTTGCTCAACTTCTTGCTCTGTCGGTTTTTTAACTGTTATTTGCATTTACTTAACCTCTCTAACAAACTCGCCTATCCGCTCCATTGCAATCTCAAGATTTTTCATACTAGTGGCATAACTGCACCGCACATGGAATTTACCGCTTGACGCACCGAATGCCGTACCAGGGACAACTGCGACTTTTTTGGATTTAAGTAATTTGCTTGCGAACTCTTCTCCGTCTATTCCGAGTTTTTTAACTGACGGAAAAGCGTAAAACGCACCCTTAGGTCCAAAGCAATTAAGCCCCATATCATTGAATGCCTTATGCACAAAGCGTCTTCTCATATCATATTGTGCACGCATTTCGCCAACTGCCGAAAAGCCGTCCTCCCGCCCTTGCCTAAGAGCTTCTATAGCCGCATACTGCCCCGCAGTAGGCACGCACATTATCGTGTATTGGTGGATTTTGGTCATAGGAGCGACAAATTGTTTAGGGGCGGCAACATAACCCACACGCCAGCCCGTCATAGCAAAAGCCTTAGAAAATCCGCTGACTATTATCGTCCGCTCACGCATACCTTTGAGGCTGGCGATACTAATATGTTTTAGTCCGTCGTAAGTAAGCTCGGCATAAATCTCATCGGATATGACTATCAAATTATGCTTGATAATCGTCTCTCTAATAGCCTCCAAATCTGACTTTTCCATTATCGCACCGGTAGGATTATTAGGATACGCAAAAATTATCGCCTTAGTACGAGGCGTTATAGCGGCTTTGAGAGCCTTATTGGTCAATCTGAATTCTTCCGCCTCGGTGGTTGCCACAGCTTTTGGGATGCCGCCCGCAATCAAAACATTGGGCTTGTAACTTACATAGGACGGGTCGGGTATAAGCACCTCATCCCCTTGCTCCAGTACTGTCCTAAGCGTTAGGTCAATAGCCTCGCTTGCACCTACCGTCACCAAAACCTCACTTGCCGCATCGTATTTAAGGGTGTATCTTTGCTCTAAAAAAGTTGCTATCTCTTCCCTTAGCTTAGGAATACCTAAATTTGATGTATATTGCGTATACCCTCTCTGAATAGACTTAACCGCAGCTTCTCTAATACCGTAAGGCGTGACAAAATCTGGCTCGCCTACCCCCAAAGAAATCGCATCGGGAATCTCCGCTACGATATCAAAAAATTTGCGAATCCCGCTAGGTTGCAAAGCGGCGACATTTTTGTTGATTATTTTTGAATAGTCCATTTATGCCTGTACCGCCAATCGCTTAGGTTCGCTAACATCAATAGTCGTGCCGTCCGTCTTATACTTTTTGAGCATAAAATGTGTGCTGATAGAGGTAACCTTATCCATTACGGACAATCTTTGAGATACAAAACCTGCTACCTCTTTGAGTGTCTTACCTTTGACAACAACCGCCAAATCATACGCACCGCTCATAAGATTGACACTCACAACTTCGTCAAGTTGCTTTATCTCTGAAGCAATAGCATCAAAACCTGTAGAATGTTCGGGTGCAACCTTAACCAATATCAATGCCTCTACCATTTCTTGCTCTAGCTTGTTTTCGTTAATAATCAAGCCATATTTAAGAATAACACCGTCTTTCTCAAGGCGTGCAATTTCTTTTTTAACAGCATCCTCGCTCACCCCTAACATTGTTGCAATTTTTGCAGGGGTAGTGCGACTATCCTGTGTAAGTATACCTAGTATTTTCTCTGTTAATTTCATAGTTTTCTCCATACCAATTATAAATTATGAATTATAAGTTATAAATTTAAGGTCTATTATTTTTGCTTGATTTAATTATGCTTGCCAAGAGTTTTATTAGATGTTGTTAAGGGAGGAGATTTCTCCGCTACGGTCGAAATGACACCCAAGTTGGACTGTATAAATATGCTCCAACAACACACCGAATGCTTTTTTTAAGGAAACAATTATTTAATTGCAATAATAGGGTGTCCTACGAAGCACCGCAGGTATTTCGACCGTAGCGGAGAAATCTCCTTACTCTGCAATCAAATCAACCCAATTAGGATTGAGTGTATTAATCAAAAATTCTTTCTTCTGTCTTGACCATCGTTTAATCTGCTTCTCTCTTGCAATAGCGTCTTTTACATCTTTTGTTGTCTCTGTATAAACAAGCTTCTTTAATTTGTATTTACTTGCAAACCCTTCTACCAATTCATTTTTATGCTCATAAACTCTCCGCACAAGATTATTAGTAACACCAGTATATAGTACCGTGTTGCATTCGTTAGTAATAATGTAAACTGTATAATTCATTTGTTGTTGTGTTGTCAGGAAGGAGATTTCTCCGCTTCGGTCGAAATGACACCCCTGCTTAGGTAGTTCAATACTTATTTGATCCGATAAATACATTTGGAACTTCGCGGGACACCATATTGCCACACAAGCTTGGGTGTCATTTCGACCGAAGCGGAGAAATCTCCTAATTTATACCTTATAATTTATAATTACTCACGACTGTTTTAAGTAATCTATTATAAACTCTTCCAAATCCCCATCCATTACACCATACACATTACCTGTCTCACATCCTGTGCGGTGGTCTTTTACCATACTGTACGGGTGAAAAACATAACTGCGTATCTGACTGCCCCACTCAATCTTTTTTAGCGTACCTTGTATGCTTTGGGCTTTTTCTAAATTCTCACGCTCCCGTCTTTCGACCAGCTTACTTATAAGCATTTTCATAGCAGTCTCACGATTTTGAATCTGACTGCGACCATTCTGACAAGATACAACTGTATTAGTAGGCAAATGCGTTATGCGTACGGCGCTGTCTGTTTTATTGACATGCTGTCCGCCCGCTCCGCTACTGCGGTATGTGTCAATCCTTAGTTCATCGGGGGCAATGTTTATCGTTGTATCACCCTCTATCTCTGGCATAACCTCAACGCTGGCAAAAGATGTATGTCTTCTTGCCCCGCTGTCAAACGGCGAAATCCGCACAAGTCTGTGCACGCCCTTTTCAGCTTTGAGATAACCATACGCATTGACACTCTCCGCTAAAAAAGTTACGCCTTTAATCCCTGCCTCGTCACCCGCCAAATAATCAAGCTCTTTGACCGCATATCCGACTTTGTCACAGTACATTTTGTACATACGATAAAGCATATCCGCCCAATCTTGTGCCTCTGTTCCGCCTGCCCCTGCATGAATACTTACAATAGCGTTATTACTATCGTACTCCCCTTTAAGCAATGTGGCAATATGCATTTTGTCAGCAGTAACCGCCAGTTCAGTAACATCCGCTTTTAACATATCAAGCATACCGTCATCTGGTTCGGCACTTAACATATCGGCAAGTTCGGCACAATCTTTGACTTTTTTGTTAAGTTCCTCTACATTATCTACTTTATCGCCTACCGCTTTTGCCTCAATATTGATTTTTTGGGCTCTGGCTAAATCCTTGTACAAATCAGGGTCTTGCCTTAATTCCTCTAACTCCGCAAGACGCTTTTTGAGCTTGTCAAGACTGGCCGCCTCCGTAATAGAAGTAGCTTTTTGGGATATTTCCTTTAGGTCTTGTTTTATATCATCTATAATCATCTCATTAAAAATTAAAACTTAAAACTTAAAACTTAAAAATGGCGGACAAGTATAGTGGATGGTAATAATCTAACAAAACACTAAGTCCTTCATTTTTAAGTTTTCAATTTTAATTTTTAATTACTTTTATCCTGCTTTATTCATCAAGCAGCAATTCTTATATTTCTTATTACTTCCGCACGGACAAGGCTCGTTGCGTCCGATTTCTCTTTCTCTATTTTTGGCGGTATTAGCACTTGCACTGCTTGTAGCCGCTCCGCCGCCTGACATCACCAAAGGACCCATTTTGCGTGTTTCGTGTCTTGGTGCGGCTCGTCCGACCTCGGCTCTCATAAGCAGTGCCGAAATACTTTCCTGAATCCTCGCAATCATAGTATCAAACATCTCAAAGCCTTCTTTTTTGTATGCCTGAACAGGGTCTTGCTGTCCGTATGCCTTGAGTCCGATACCTCGCTTTAGGTTATCCATCGCATCAATATGATCCATCCAAAGTTCGTCAACAACCTTGAGCATTACATAACGCTCCAACTCTCCAAAATCAACACTATGCTCGGTAGCGTCCTTTATCTTTTGGTTATAGACAGCCTGCATAGCCTCGTATGTCTGCTCTTTGACTTCCTCAAGCGTCCACTTGCTAAGCCTGTCCTCATTAAGGAATGTTGTATCATTAGGCAAAACCTTACGCTCGATTTCTTTGTTAAGTCCCTCAATATCCCATTCGTTCCAGTCAGTCTTAGGGTCTGTAAACTCCGATATAATTAGGTCAACCTGCCCTTGCATCATCTTGACAACTTGGTCATGGACATCCTCGCCGTTAAGAACTTTGTTACGCTCCTTATAAATAATCTCCCGTTGCTTGTTCATAACATCGTCATACTCTAACACATGCTTACGGGTAGAATAGTTGCGTCCCTCGATTTTCTTTTGCGCCCGCTCTACGCTACTGCTAAAGAACCCAAGAGAAAAAGGTGTATCTTCATCCGCACCGAATCTCTCAACCCAGCGTTTCATCCTTTCACCGCCGAATAGGCGCAAAAGGTCGTCTTCCATACTGATATAAAATACGCTTGACCCTATATCGCCTTGACGACCGGCTCTTCCTCTTAGCTGATTGTCGATACGACGAGACTCGTGCCTCTCTGTACCGATTATCCTAAGACCGCCGACATCAATAACTTTTTGTTTTTCTTCTGCAACAACCTTGCTGATTTCTGCATAATATTTTTTGTATTTTTCTCTTGCTTCAATAACTTTGGGGTCATCAGATGCAATAAGGCTTGTTGTATAGCTGATTTCTTCTTCTGTAAATTCCTCTTTACGAAGTTTTTCTTTAGCCATATATTCGGCGTTACCACCAAGCAAAATATCCGTACCGCGACCTGCCATATTAGTGGCGATTGTGATTTGTTTTGCACGACCTGCTTGTGCAACTATCTCCGCCTCTCGCTCGTGATTTTTAGCGTTAAGAACATTGTGCGGAACTTTAGCTTTCTTGAGAAGTGCACCGACTTCCTCCGATTTTTCAACCGAGGTTGTACCTATAAGCACCGGCTGACCGCGCTCATAGCACTCCTTAGCGTCCTCAACTACTGCACGCATTTTACCTGCAACAGTTGTAAAAATTTGGTCATTCTCGTCTACACGCTCCATAGGCTTGTTAGTCGGAATAACCACGACATCCAGACTATAAATCCCCTTAAATTCGCTCTCTTCCGTTTTAGCCGTACCCGTCATACCTGACAACTTGCCATACAGACGGAAATAGTTTTGAAAGGTTATGGTAGCAAGAGTTTTGTTCTCGCTCTGAATCCGCACGCCTTCCTTTGCCTCGATAGCTTGGTGCAAGCCCTCGCTGTAGCGTCTGCCTATCATAAGACGACCGGTAAACTCGTCAACAATAATAATCTCGCCGTCACTTACAATATAATCGCTGTCTCGTTTCATTATAAAACGGGCTCTTATAGCATTGTTGATATAGTGGTTGATGTCGGTATTCTCTAGGTCAGTAAGATTTTCTATTGCAAAATACCTCTCGGCTTTTTCGATACCGTCGTCGGTCAAGTGGACAGTCTTTTTTTGCTCATCAATGTCTACATCTTCTTCTTTGACAAGACCTTTTGCAAATTGATTAGCTTTCTTATAGTCATCGCTACTCTTGTTGCCTCTACCGCTAATGATAAGCGGTGTTCTTGCCTCGTCAACAAGAATACTGTCAACCTCGTCAATAATAGCAAAATTAAGGTCTCGTTGAACCTTTTCTTTTTTGTACAAGACCATATTATCTCTAAGATAATCAAAGCCTAGTTCATTATTGGTTGCATAGGTTATGTCACAATTATATGCAGCTCGTTTTGTTTCGGGGTCCATTCCTGCAACGGCAACACCTACGGTAAGTCCCAAAAATTTATGAACCTTACCCATCCACTCGGCGTCACGGCGGGCAAGGTAATCGTTGACAGTAACAACATGAACACCTTTTCCGCTAATAGCGTTAAGATACGCAGGCAAAGTACTCACAAGCGTTTTACCTTCACCCGTACGCATCTCGGCAATCCGACCTTGATGCAAGCATATTCCGCCGATTAGCTGCACAAAAAAGTGCCTCATATTAAGCACCCTGCGGCTAGCTTCTCTCACAGTAGCAAAAGCTTCAGGCAAAAGTTTGTCCAGCGGCTCAAAACTTTCGTGATGACGCTTCCTAAACTCGTCAGTTTTTGCCCTTAGTTCGTCATCACTAAGTGCCTTATATTCTTCTTCCAGCGACTCAATATAGTTGGCAATACTCGTCATTTTTTTGAGATTGCGTCTATTATCACTACCCGCCAGCCATTTAACAAAACCCATTGTTATACTCCTCTACAATTAACAATTATAACCTATTTCCAAGATTTTGTCCACTATTTTTACAAAGTTTTTGCAAGTTGATAGCTGTTATTCGGGACGCCGTCCTCGGCGTCCCCTACGATTGGATTGTCTAGTGTAGTTTGATACCCAACTGTAGGGGCGGGCGTCCCCGACCGCCTTAATAATAATTATCCTTATCATAATGTTGCCGCTACGCTGAGATTTTTTTGACTGCGACAACTATACTCTCGACTACTATTACAAAGGCAAAGCAAACCACTGTCGTCAAGATCATAGTAATTGGTCTGACACTAATTGTATTCCTTATCCCAAATATATTAAAAAACGACAGACTAGCTCTCTCAATCAAAAAAACAAAAATCGGTATGGTTACAAAAGCAATCAATAAAACAACAAAAACCGAAAAGAGTGTTTGGCTTATGTGCTTTGCTTTGGTAAGTCCTAGCGGAGTCAGTGCTAACGCATCCTTGTCTTCAGCTATCCGCCTTATTATTACCATAAGTAGCACCGTAATAAGTGCCAACGCAATTATGCTAAAGCTAAGCCAATTGATAAGCCACGAAAACTCACCGAAGACTGCAACTACAAAATTTACAAGGTCATCAACATCTAAGACTGCACCAAATAACCCCTCAATCATAGCAACATTTTGCATAGCATAGTCAAAGTCACCCTCAGTCACTATCAAAATATCAGAGTATGGTCTGCCATAGACAGCTAAGCTCGCCAAATCCACCAAGATAACATTGCCGCCAAAATAATCTGTCTGTAGGATTTGAGCCACAATAAAACTATGTTCCCGCCCTTGTCTGTTATAGCCAAATTCGTCACCCACTCTCAATCTGCGACTTGTAGCAAAGCGCTCTCCTACAACGGCACCCCGTCCGTCAAAAAGTCTAGTCGCCTCAAAATCCGCCCCAAACAAGTCCAAGCCGTATTGGTCTAGTCCTAACAGGTTGCTGCTAGACTCTAAGCCACCAAAAGTAATATTTGCCCTAATGTCTATCTCTGCTCTGACAGCAACAGCCACACCGCTTGCTTCTGCCACATTCTCAAACACTTCGGTGCTTGGATTTGTGATTGATACAACAGCTACATCAAAGGGTAGCTTAGGCGGACGGATGGCTCGCTCTGCTTCTATCGGCAAGGATACTGCCATAATCATAACAAGCGTGACAATCAGCCCAAACGAAACAAAATAGTTATATGTTTTGCTCTTAGAAAGCGCTTTGAGTCGCAGCGAATAAATGTTCTTTGCTTTTGAGTGTAGCCCAGACATAAGCGGTGCGATTGCCTTGGGCAAAAAAAACAAAAACCCAAAAAAAGCAATACATATAAGGATAAGCGCAAGATTAGACGCTATCGTCACAAGCAAAACACCTGTAATGCCCACCGCTACAAGGATAGCACAGCATATCGCATAAAAGACAGCCGAGTATCTTGACTTGTTACCTATTGTTTGTGGTGCAAATATACTAAGTAAGGCACACGCTATCCCTATCAATAGCCCACTACCTACCCCTATAACATATGGCAACATTCCAAAGCTATAGCCTGTCAAAATCGGTGCAGAGGCTACAATAGATAATGTGACCTGTAAGGCTAATACTGCAAACACTATCCCAAAGATACAAAGCAACAACCCATACAATAGTGAGATTAGTCCTAGCTTAAATTTGCTTAATCCAAGCGATGAGAGCCTTGCAAAGTTTTGTCTATCACGAGCAAACGCAAGCCTTAGCAGTATAAACAAAGATATTAGACAAAAAATAACCGCAATAATAGCTACCAAAAAAATATGAATACTAAACTGATTGATAACATTCTGAACATCGCCGATTTGGTCGCCTCTAGCAACATCAAGACGGCTAAAATTATCTTCTAAATGACTTGTGATTATATCTAGTGATTCAGGACTGTTAGCTCGTACAAAAGCATGAGTTACAATACCCGAACCTACTAATGGGATAATACGGGACATCGCAGCAGACGAAATAAAAACCGCATTACCACTAGCTAGCAGACCTTCATTTCTGGCTATGCCCAAAACATCAAAACCAATCCGCCGTCCGCCAAAAACAATATAAATTCGTTCCCCGCCCCGTAGCCCCTGCGTTCTAGCAAACTCCTCCCCGATTATGATTCCTGACTCCGGCAAAACACCGGGAACAATGCCGGGGACTAGAGGATTATGTAAGCTTTGGGCTTGCAAGTCACCTGCAAATACCGCGCCAAATGACCGCCTGCCGTTTGGCGTGTCTAGCTGTGCATATGTCCAAAAAACACCGTAAATATATTCCGAATGTTCGGCAAGTATCGGGTCTTGCCTAAGTTGTGTCAAACCAAAAAATCTGTCGGGGGTATCGTGTGCGTTAGTCAATACTAAGTCTGCATTACCTGATATTCGCCTGCTATGATTCTCGACCGCTGTACTCATAATACTCGGCATAGCTGTTGCAACCACAAGCAAAAAAATAACCACACTAAGAGCAAAAGAAACCCCGATAGTCGGCAGAATTGTTTTTTTGAGTCTAGCAACAAAATATTTAAGAACCATAAAAAATATTGATTTTTTGAGATTATATTATATTGATTTTGAGTGTTCGGGCAGTCGATGCCCGCCCCTACGATTGAATTGTCTAGTGCCGTTGTCTATCCCGTTGTAGGGGCTGGCATCGAAGATCAAGCGAAGCGTCTTACCTGCCCGAACACTTTCAAATCCTTATTATAATTGTCAGCCCACCTCTTAAAATAAAATGCTTCGCACTATGTCACCAAGTAGGGGCAGGCGTCCTCAGTTGCCCATCAAATCCTACAAAACAGGATTGTCATTGCGAGAAGCTTTAGCGACGAAGCAATCCCACGAACAGAACACTTTACATGGGATTGCTTCGTCGTACCTCCTCGCAATGACATTGTGGTGACATACTCTTTGCTTATTTCTAGGCTTTCGTAGGGGCAGGCATCGACCGCCCGAATAATAATTATCCTTATCAACTTTCTTCATTCTCTCTTCTCACCCTACACTATCCTACCATCGTCAATCCTTATTACCCTATGTGATGCTTCGGCACATACATCTGAGTGCGTGACTTGAATTATTGTTACGCCGAACTCCTTGACCGCTGTCTCAAACAATCGCATTACTGCTAGCTCGCTTTGACTGTCTAGGTTACCCGTAGGCTCATCAGCAAATAACACTTGTGGTCTTGCGATAAGCGCTCTGGCGATTGCTACCTTTTGTTGCTGTCCGCCGCTTAGCTGATGTGGCATTCTTTTTAGGTACGGTCTAATCTCGGTAATCTCTAATAGCTTGTCTAGATGTGCCTTGTCTGGCTTAGCCCCCGCAATATACAAGGGTGTCAAAATATTATCCTCGACACTAAAATCAGTAATAAGATTATTATCCTGAAAAACTATTCCGATAACACTAGAACGAAATTTTGACAAAGCCTTACCTTTAAGCGTGCCGACATCATAACCTGCACACTCTACCGTGCCTTCATCGGGACGCAAAAGACCGCACAAAAGCTTGAGCAGAGTTGACTTGCCGCTACCACTCCGACCCATAATAGATACAAAATCCGCCTTATCAAAACTAAGTGAGACGCCGTTAATCACAGGCATCTCACTTAGATTGTATCTTTTGATTAAATTGTCACAGCTTAGAATTGACATTTGATGTGTATTCCAAATCAAGACAGGTCTATTATGGTCTAGGAGGCTCAACTATCGTATAGTCACCATTACCCCAACCACCGCCTGGATTATAAACTCTTCCGCCCATAAACAGCATTACGAACAAATTATCGTCATACTCTGGTCCAAAGGTGTAATTAAGTCCCTTTGTAGCGACTATAGCGACATCGCTAAAGAATTCATCCACAAAGTAATCCATAAGTTCCATAAGTTCTTCTATAGTAGGTCCATCATTAGGCATCATATCAAAGATACCTGTCGCATCAAGCAACTCAAGATATTTTTGTACAAGCGTATTAGCACGGGCATTGTTGATACCATTAGGTGCGGTTAGCCCTGCATTAAGAATACGGGCAGCAACAACAATACCCATATCCTCATATTCTGCATAAATAGCATCAAAGATCTCTCCTGCAAAAGCAGCATTAAGAGCATTAGCTGATGCGATAAGAGAATTTCTTACATATCCCCAATCACTCACAAATGCATTAGTTACATCAAAGAAGTCTCTTGCACTTATGTCCAAATTCTCCATAACTTCTAGTTGTGCTTCCATCTCTTCAATGCGACTTAAACGCCATTCTATATCTCTTTCTACATTGCCTAATTGCCAATCAGGAGCACCTTCGGCTTTTAGAGTTTCTAGCTGTTCTTCTAACTGGGCAACTCTCTCTTGAAACCACTCAATATCTTCTCTCAACCAATCTATTTGGGCTTGGATATTAAGGTCAACAGATGGTACAGCAATGATTTTGGCAATATTGACAAACACACGCATAGCATCTGTATCCAAAATATCAAGAGCATCTAATATATCTTTTCTCATTTCTGATACAAGGTCTATAAATTCGGTACGACTAGGCATATCCACCGCAGTAGCAATAAATAGTATATTATCCATCGCACCATCTACTATATCTCCCAAGTCAAGTGCCGCCCTAATAATAAGCTGAACATCATTAGCTCCTAGATTCACAATTTCGCGAATTGCATCAAAATAGACCCCGGTGCCTATCCATATATCATAATCAATCTCATCCTGAGGGATTTGTGCCATTATAGCACTCTCTAATTGTGTGCCAAATGCATCAACCGTAGCTAGGGTTGCCCATACAAAAGCAGCTATCTTGTCATTGGTGATTCCTATATCACCAAATCCTTCCAAAATATCAAGCATACCCTCGCTAGAACTCTCAAACAAGTCTAGCAAAGCATTGACCTCTACATCAGTCAAAAAAGCCTCCGAAAGAATATTCAAAAATGAATCAGTAAGCGCATCTAGATTGCCAAAAACATCGGTTATAAGCTCGTTAGCAATTTCTGATGCCTCTTGTGGTAAGCCATCGTTGATTGTATTGTAGATAAACTCTCTAATCCTATCTCTAGTGGCAGTCTCAATAAGGGATGCTCTTACAGTAATATTAACTGTCGTAGTACGAGTAGTGCCATTATGAGTGTACGAAATCGTAATAACCGAATCCGTAGTTGCAAGCGGTCTGTTAGGACTAAAAGTAAATCCATCCACCACAAAGGTAGTGCCGTCTCTCAATTCGGCAGTGACCTCCATACCTCCCGGATTAAAGCGAACACCCTCAACATAGGTCACAAGGCTAGGCTGTCTTGTAACAGTAATGCTTCTAAGCGAGTCCGAACGACCGCACGCTGTCATCATAGCAAAGGACATCGCTAGCATTAGTGCCACAGCTATGACAGCTAATCTTAATTTTTTTGTTTTCATTTATTTCTCCTTAAATGTATTGTTTGATTAAGTTTTATAAAATATTTCAATATATTTATCTTTGTTAGAAGACTCTAACAAAGATAAAAGGGGTACCCCTTTTAAGCCGTTATTATATCACGACAAAACTTTAGTTGTATGTATCTATTATACCATATTATTATGTATCTTGTCAACTATTTACAAGTTTTTTTTGTACTTTGTGATAAACTCAAAATGGACACCTAATGAGGCATCCATTTTGTTTAACATTGTTTATTTAGTCTCTAATTATAAATGACCCAAAGAAGTCGCTTAGAGTGTCTCTATTGCCTGTTGTGTCTCTTCCGTATACTACTACATCATAGACACGCCATAATCTGATGTGATTTCCGCTTGCGTTGAATACCCATGAGCTGTGATTTGTGCCACTAACTTCGGCTGAGCGAGAGCGGGAACGAAATTCATTGGATAGTCTTTGCCTAATCCTCTCAAACTCCTGCCGTGCCTCTGCATTACTTTCAAACTGCTTAATCTCAACAGAAGTATTTCCCTTGCTCGCTATAGTCCAATCGTTATCTTGAGTTATCTCAAAATCCCTTGCTTGAGCTTCCGAAACAAAAGTATCAATCACAATAGGATTAGGAGTACGAAATGCACCACATCCGACAAGACCTATAGTAATTACAGCGATTATTATGACCGCTAGACTTGCATATCTTTTTTTCATAGATTTATATCCTACTTTACGCCCATACAAAAGGATTGTTTATAAGTGTAGGGATTTGTCCGTCAACAATGTTCCATACATCAGTATCAAATGCACCAAAGGTATTTTCATCAAGAAGCTCTGCATCGGTAATAACTCTAGAATTTGTTATTACTCCTGTCTCACGATTACCGATAAGCTGTGTTCTATTTGCCTCAGCTGTTGCCATACCTAAACGGCGTGTAACATAATACGCATTGTTTGCATGAGATATTGCAAAAACATTGGTCATTGGTCCTGTTCTTCCGTTTGCAGCAATAAGACCAACTCTACGCAAATTATTGTTTGGCGAGTGCATTTCACCAGCAAAAATCGCATTCTCTATAACACCAAAATTATCATTTGTAATTCCGCTAAAATCTACATTCCCGCTAGCTACAGTATGATGAAGTATAGTATCTACAAATACATTGCGAATAACGCCACCAATACGAAGCTGATGAGCGATTACTCCCCCGAGACTGTTGACATTCATAACTCCGCCAACAGAAAGATTTTGCACTGTTCCGAAAAGCATATGAAACAATCCTCTATTACTGCCAGCTGTCGGCATTACAAAACCATCTATTCTAAAGCCATTGCCGTCAAGCACTCCTGTAAAGTTTGTAGGTGCATTTTCGCCTGTTCCGATAGTATTAAGAGTGCCACCTGCAAAATCAATGTTGTTAGCCAGTATAAAGTGACTTGTCAGATTAGCCCCAATAAGTGCCCAATTAGCGGCTGTCCTTATAACAAAGTCAGCTATTCTGATATCTATGTCGTGGGTTGTGCCATGTCCTGTTGTAATAGTTAGCTCGTGATTACCAGCGCCTAATTGCTCTAAGAGAGTTCTAGATACATTAAGGGTAGTTGCTGTTAGTGTAACTCCACTTGCATCCAAAGCTGCACCGTCGCCATCAACAACGCTAGCAATTGTAACAGCACCTTGTGCTTGTATCGCAAATACTGCCGCTGTATCTTCTCCTTCTATACCAAAGAACGCAATCGGGCGAGCATCTACAAACTCTAGCTCAAGTATGCTAATATCCGTAAACACAAATGGATTATTTCTGAGTGTAGGAATTTGACCATTAACAACATACCATACTGCTGTATCAAATGCCGCAAAGGTAACTGCTTGAATAAGCTCGACACTACTTATCTCTCTAGAATTTGTTAGAGTTGATGTTCCGATATGCCCTGCGAGTCGATTATTTCCATTCTCTGCTCCTAGGCGAGTAAGAACATTGCTTGCTGTGTCTTCGTGTACTACTGCAAAGACATTGGTCATTGTTCCTGCTCTTGCGTGTGCAGCTATAAGACCTACTCTTGTCGGGGCTGTATTAACAGCTGTCATCAAGCCTGCAAAAATCACACTCTCCATGACTCCGTGGTTGTCGTGTACTATACCACCAAAATTCGCTGTAACTCCACCTGTTCCGGTTGATATAGAATTGACTGTAGTGTCTACAAAAACATTTTGGATAAGTCCATTGTTGATATGTGCAAGAGCACCAAAGAAGCTGCCAGAAGATGTTAGAGTTCCGCCGAGAGAAAGATTTCGGATAACACCTGTAGTACCAATTGTGTGGAAGAAACCTGCGTTTCCGGCTGCGGTGCTGATAGTAAAGTCATCTATTCTA
>Ga0123355_10004300_pt1 | contig 20703 bp, 10 predicted proteins | sample TergutEmb28metaG_3_FD_89872 | JGI IMG/M metagenome (GOLD analysis project Ga0123355, IMG submission 89872) | Embiratermes neotenicus P1 segment gut microbial communities from Petit-Saut dam, French Guiana - Emb289 P1 | ecosystem: Host-associated > Arthropoda: Insects > Digestive system > Gut ...
TATTGAAGATGGAACCGATACGGTGTTCCGAAACGTTGGACGCAAACTACAAGACGCCGGGGAAATACCCAAAAGAAAACTCATCATCAATACAACACGGCGAAAGCTTAAAATCGAGAACCTTCCTTTTATTTGGAAGTAGTAGTGCTGTCATGTTACCAGTGTCCTGTTAACTGCAGGAGTAGAAAAGTAGAAGGCATCTTTACACACAAGGTGATCAGCATTACTTTTGTCATTTTCCAGTCTTGGAATTTATGTAAATACATGAAAGTATAGAGAGCTTTTCTTCAATAGGACGAGGAGATGGTAGAATTCTCAAATTAGTCTACTTCTTGGGTAAGTGTATTGGGAACATTGATTGGCAATGTCACTATACCCATGGTAGGTGGTGTTATGTATGTTGTACTAAGCTGGGCAGAGAAACCTATCTTATGGGAAATTAGTTGGCACCAGAGAATGTGTAATGCATAGCCAATGAACCGCACAAACTGAGGTCATTATAGCCAAGTTCATGTGTACTAGATACTGGGTTGTATGTGGCAGTAACGTGTAAATTAATTTTACCTTCTGTGTTTGCGAATTTACAAGCAAATTGAAAATACTGCTGTTGCTGCCAGTTGTACAGTTGCATGGGATGCAAGCAAAAGAAATTGAAGAAAACTCCCATGTACAAAAATTTTTTAAGTGTTTTGAGTTTTGTGCAAGCAGGAAAAAGGTTGATGCCAAATTAGATTAGATGGTACTGAACATACGTTCTGTCTGAAGGATTTTAACATGAAGTAACAGTGTACTCATTTTAAAGGGCTGCAGATTAAATTAACTCTTTACAAGTTATGTTCAGAGTTTGATGTTGTAGCTGTTTAGTAATTTATGTAATGAGATTTGTTTCTTTTGTACTTCTTATTAGTTTGTGCTCATGTAGACATGAGTTTGGTATGAACACCTCTTGGAAGGTGGCTACAAAAGTGGCTAAGACCAGCTGTGAATTGCAGCAGATTGGATGTTAGGGAAATCTTTATTGAGGATATGTATTGCTTTGAACTGGTTGAAGTTACTCTGTCATAGTAGGTGGTTTCAAAGTTGCAGATTTTGATAGTGCATAAGTTCTTTGTTGCAGTGGTTTGCACTGTTCTTCTGAGGATTGCCCTTGTATTTGTCCTTTATTGTAGAGTTCCAGTAATAGGGTACACATTCATTAAATATTACTTTACAATTAAAAGTGAACACTGTTATGTGGTATTGAAATTGAGGTGACATCATGACCGCCAACATTCACAGTTATGTGTGTAGCCATGTCTTAAAAGTGCAACCGGAAGGAAATGAAAAATCAGTAGTTTTAGATCAGTATTTTTCCCCACTTGCAATAAACTATGTGTAATATAGTAACTGATTTATGGATTAGCTTAAAGTGACAGACTGTCAGGAAACAGTGCTTTTATCAGAACAGGTTGAAGAAGTGAAAACAAACTGGAAGTGACTGCTTGAAATAATATCCAGTGGAGTTAAAAAATTCTGATTAATAGTACTTTCAATTTATTGGTTAATTTGGGATGATATTGGTGGGCTGAATGTTTAGAAAATGAAGTACATAGATGTTGGGTCTGGGTATGACTGTAACCATATTCTCAGTTACCATACGAAAAGAATCTTCAAATTTTGGGAATGTTCACGTCCTGGCTGTAGTCTCATTAATGAGTAGAAAACGGCATGGATAACTGGCTTTCTAAGGTTTTTGTGTAACTTCATTAATGTATTATGAAGGTCTTGTGTAACATCTTGTAATTATATGGAACATGCCTAATACCATTTCCCAGTGGACCACACAGCACAGTGATTATGAGATTATGTTATGTTACATAGAATTGAATCCTCATGGGTAATGTAGTACTGAGACAGTAGTTTGATGTCTTGCATTGTACTTGGCTTTGCTGCAGAAGTGAAAGATCACTGACCAGTAATATATTGTATACTGTGTTATGCTATAGTGTTATCATATTTGAGCATCTCACAAAATGTTAAATATCTTAGGTGGAGGAATTGACTGCTTATATCGGGTTTGGCAATGTAGATTTGGACTGCTGGCAGTGTGAGTTGTTGCATTACAAATAAGGATTATGCACATTACAGTAGATATTTAATGTTGAGGCCACATCCTGTTCGCTGTGTAAAACATTGGCATTTATGCAGTGAAATTCTTTCTTGGAAATGGGGTAGACTTACAACTTGAATCCTTGCAAACTTTATGTTCCTGTGACCGTGCATCGTGAGTAAAGCATGGAGAAAGAATACCAACAAGATGCAACAATATAGATGTTTATTGTCAATTCAGATGTTTAATATCGACTACTGTCTCGACATGTTTCGGACATAAAGATGCCCGAAACGTGTCGAGACAGTAGTCAATATTAAACATCTGAATTGACAATAAACATCTATATTGTTGCATCTTGTTGGTATTCTTTCTCCACGCTTGAATCCTTGGTCATGATTTAATCCAATTCCTTCTCATTGAGCACTCAGCATTTTGTTTTTACTGTTTTATCTGGTGATGAAAAAGTGTGTCGGCATGAACTATGTCCCAGCAGAGCATTCCTGACACTACCATAGAAAGTTTACATTAATGAATTTTTGTCCTTTGTTGCAAGTACAGTAAACTTCGAATTTTAAAACCCTGATCTCCTGTACAAGGCATCAGGGATTTTTGAGAATATTCAGACCTCTCACTGTTTCTTCCAGTTCTCATTTTGATTCTCCCCCTCCCCACTGCTAACAATGAGAAGATGTGAAGGTTTTACCATCCTAACAACAGTAAGCTTTTCCCTTGTCTACTTTAATCTGCTGTGTTTTATTTACATTGTAATAGGCTGTTAGTTTGTTAATTCTGCTGAGAACGTGAATTTTTCTGCCTGCCTGGCTCAAGAATTTTGGAAGGAAAACTCTGAACGTATTGTTCTTTGTTGTTACATGCTTATGTTGTAGCCCAGGTCAGTGTGTAGATTGTTTTATGTAGTTACTAGGAAAACTCAAATTTGTGTGAGCATAAGACATTGGGACAGTGGAGACTAATGTCATTGCCATGATACAGGAAAAACCTATAGAGATCAGATGGCACTTGAGGAAAGCAGTGCTGAGAGTTAGTACTGGTTGTAGGAGGGGGTAATCTGTGTGCTGACACTTATTTCCATACGGACATGCTAATACCGAATTATTACAAATGAAATATAAACTTTCTTACATGAAATTATTTTGTATTAATATTATATTCATGAAAAGGGCACTGTGAATTGAAAGGCCTTTATACTCACTGTGAGCTCTCAGAAACTGGTGACATTCAATGCTATACATAGGACTCAGACTTCTTGGAAGGCTTCTTGTTACATTTTGGAGGGACTCATCTTTATGGTCAGCCTTCCACCCTGAAGCCAGAAGTGAGAGGTTTCTCCAAAACATTGATGCTTCACATAGAAGATTATATGTTGTTACATTCAGAAGATAGTAATCTTCATATTCACTGCCATGAAAATCTGATACGTGCAGCTGCACATTTTACACCCCGGCTTTTCGTTACTTTTTCTTAGGGCTAAATAGTCTGAGCACCCTGTTCTTAAACAACTTTATCACATGTGAGATTTGAGATTCAAGTGATGATGAGTATAAGTTTTGTTGATTCGAGTGGTGATAAATATGAATTATATGGTCACCTGTGTTGTGACACTGGGTAATTTGGTGGATAGTTACCACTGGTTTGGATGATTGTGCTGCTTAATTATCAACCCTATGAGAATCTCAGATGTCATAGAAGTAGGTTCTGAGTAGAATATTTGGACCTGAGAGGGAGATAGTAATTAAAAGCTGATGTGAACAGTGAGGAATTTGAGGTTTGAGGTTTTCTTGACATATGACTCTGGTCTGGGATGTGGCACCGAGTAGTTTGATGGCCAGGTCTGAGCAGTTTGGACTAACTTTCTCCTTCATTTTTTAAATGTGGGGGAGTCAATGGCTGCCCTGAAATTAAGCACCCCTATAGTAATTTTTATATCTTTAGTTATCTTATGTCATAACACGGAGTTCTTACAATTCATTCAAAGTCCACAGTTGGGTTTGGGTATAAATTTCACAGTTCATTGACTAAAATATGGAAGTATTATGTACTCTTCCTGGTTCTGTATGACCTGTTAAGAGTCTAGATTTCTAGACGAAATGTTAAATCACCTGTTTATGTCCTGGCCGGTCAGTCAGGTCCACCTTTAATGTGTTTCCAGTGACCATCTGCACCCACCTTTGAAGGACTCCTTGTATGCTGTGTGATAGGCATACTGTAAGATTCATGTTCTCCATTTGGTACCACTTCAAAGCAAAAATTTCTAACATCAGTATAGTAATTGTAATAATGAAGCCAAGGAGTCAGATCCACTCTCAAAGTGCCCATTATGTGAGTAACACTATTGAACTTCTTTAATGAGATATTTTCCACGTTAACACACGTGTACTGGGATGAGAATTTTATCAGGGTAACGCTGATCATTTTGCCAAAGAAGCAAGTTTTCATAGCCACATTTTTATGCACCTTGCTGTCTAGATGATATGTGTGATGTCTTACCATAATCTGATGTAGTACGTATACCCTTTTTTTTTTTTAAATAAAATACAAATAAGTTTTACAGTGGTCAAACATACCACACCATGAATGCATATAGTGGAGGCTAATTGGTTCTGTCATGTGCTAGAATGAGGTTAATATCGATGAGATTCTAAAGTAGACAGTGGTCTTGACCACTCTTAGATGAATTTGGATCCCTGTGGAGCACCTGTTGAATTTGCTTAAACTGTCTTTTGCCATGACAACTTGAGAACATCTGACTGGACCTTAACAACTTTATACTTTGGAATTTTGCAGGAACTTGTTGAACTATTGTAATTTTGGCCAATAAAAACTGAACAAAAGTAATGATTATGTCACTGGAAGATGTATGTGTTTCAGGGTACATCTGTAGTGTACACAGCCCTACTTGTCCTGTGAAAAACAGACAGTCTTGCTTGTGTTTATGCTGCATTGTTGAGAGGTCTGTTCTTTGGTTTTTGTATGTTGCTTCATTAAAGTACAACTTTTGCAAAGCTTCTGTTTTCATGTTTCTTATATACATGATTAAGTTTTTTTCCACATCCTGGCAACATTGCTAAATGAATTGTGATCAGATGAAGAAAACTTGCATTGGGTTTTGTGTGAAGAGTAGAAAGACATGTTTATAGTCATTGTTTTGCTTTGAATTTGGTGACTGCATGATGGGCACTGGATTTACTATTTATTTATGCAGTTACCCCATGAATGGCTTTGAATAAAAAATTATAGTTTGAGGACATATGAATAGTTGTTATGTAATTTAGTATATTTTATTTTGTAAAGGTCCTTTGTCCTTGTTAGTGGACAGGGAAACTACTAGCAGTATAGCTGGTTGGACACTTTTGCATAATTTGCTACTGAAATTTTGATCAAATTTTTGTTTTGGTAAATGCCAAATGAAACCTGAAATATAAAAAGAACATGACAAAAATAATTGGTTTGTTTACAGGGGCCAGAACAACAGAATTGGGTATTTTGTAGTGGTAGGCTGAATGGTTAGGTGTGGGCAGATGCATTGTTAATTCACAGTGTGTGTTTTTTGTGGTGGTGGTGAGGGAAAATGATTATGGTTATGGGATAATGGTTGGCTGAATCATTTTTACTAAATAAGTACCAAATGGTTAACCATGCCTTTTTCTCCGTTTAATAATTATGCTTTTTGTGTGAAATCAGATCTGTAGTTGGTGTTTAATGCCAGAAAACCAGTACATTAGTACCTGTTGATTTTCGTTTCCAATGACCGGTAAATTCGAATTGGTGGCTGACCTAAAACAAGAAGTTAATAACTGACACATTTGTTCCTTGAGATGGTTTTATTTGCAGTATGAAGTCACTGGAATGTATAAATTAATAATCTGACAACTTACCTATTGTTTGGTAATTATTTCCAGGGATTGAGACTAGCAGTTTCTGATGGGCCCACAAGACTAGGGTCTTCCTTTTCCTGTTTCTCCTTAAGATGTAGGCGGATCCATCCTCCAGAGTGGTACAGGTTTTTTTTATCCTGAGACAGCAAACACTCCAGGATTTTAGTCATGACTATGACTGTGCATCATCAGGATCCTTTAAAGTTGATAATTGTCCTTGCATACTGTAGCCTGTAAAGGAAAGATATGTTATGAAATATTTCTATACATGTATAGTTACCATTGCAGACTTTGCATGCCTTGTTAAGTAGGGTGTTGAGCAACTGCAGCATAGATGGTGATTGCTTGCACTTTTTCATACATCCTTGAACTTTATTTGTTGCAAATATAAATTCACTGTTGCAAAAGCAGATATCCCATTCATGTTTCTTGTTGAAGACCCCTTGTATAATGGTGTATCACCTGTCACCATCAAATAGTAAGACAGATAATGAGTTCATTTGATTGATTTTTCTCTGATTGACAGAAATTACCTCGATGGATGTTGCATGTTTTTGATGAAGCTAATACCCTACCCATTTGGAGGATAACTGAATATTCACAGCAAAGGTGTCATTAAATTGTTACATGTATCACATTTTTATCATCACGCAAGGAAACTGGCCATGCTGTTGTTAGTTAAAATCTACCTGTTGGGTCCATTAGATGGAGCTCTGTTCTCTATCCTTCAACTTTTTATCTCATGTTGGAAGCAGAAGTAGTTCCCCAGTTTTTGCTCTCCTCACTTCTATGATTAAGGAGCCAACATGTAAATATATATATGTATATTACTGTAACATTGATTTTTAAAAATTTATTTTTAAATTATTTCAAGTATAATTTTGAGTATTGTATAGTCGTTGGGTGATCCATTGCTTCCAGTTTTATTCCTTTTTTCTATTTTATTTCGAACTCCACTTCCAGTGATTTCATGTATTATTACTTGAAACTTTCCATTGTATTGTATGTTTCAGTATGTTGAAGATAGGACATCCATTTATGTATGCTGCAAATTCTCAAGCAGTATTTTGTGTTTGTGTTGTAATTATGAAAGATCACTTGTTTAATACATGCAATTAATAATGAATTTTAATTGAATGGAAGGTGAAGGGTGAAATTGCAGTGTACCTTGTGCTTTGCATGTTTATTGACTAAGATATTAAAAACATGAAGATGTTACAGTTAGTGGGTATGCTGAAGGAATGTGTGATGTAACATGAGTTGCTAAAGACTTTATTTTCAAATGACATTCATTAGTGCCTTGAATAGTGTGGACCTGCGGTGCTGAGTTCACTGTGAATTGTGTATTGACTGACTGCAATGTGAAAGGAAGAGGATGGTGTGTGTTCCATTAATTGGAACATGCTACAAGATGAAAATGTGCATACTAAATACACTTCTTGAGTGATATTGGTGAGGACATGGAAACTGCTTAAACCTTAAATGTGAAGTTTGTAACTTGAGTCATATATAGTTGAATTCCAGAAGACTAGAAAAACTTTAAAGAGACTTCACATCACACCAGTTTCTTGCAATTCAGCCACTTGTCTTTGTCATAATGCCATGTTCTTGGTGCCGTGAACTTCATTTACATTCCATCTTTTCTGATAAGATGTGTAACTAGCAGCTGTTCCGTGTACCTACCACATTTTCTACAAGCAAATAGTGATGTTGACCCAGAGATTATTTTAATTCAAGTTTACACTGCAAAGTTATGAAGCTCTGTAATGTGGATTGTTAATTAATAATTCATTGAGGCCAGGGACGATGCCCCTCATTTGTAACTAAATTAAAGAAAAGGAGTTAAAATGTATTGCTGCATAAATAATTATTTCATTTTGTATCTTCCTTGTAACATAGTAGGCTTTTTTAATATTGTAATGCCCTCAACTAACCAAATATTTGTGATGGAGTTTTTTCTTTGGATGGTGTGATAGTATTAGCTTGAAATGCCAGAGTTGGTATTAAATTTTAGCCCATGGTTTTTGAAGTCATGAATGCTATTTGAACAGGAAAAGATATAAATATGAAATAAGTGAAATTTTATGGCAAATGAAACATGCAAGACATCTTAAAAATGCAGCAACTTTCCTTGTTGCCTAAATGTATAGAATGAATTTCTAGGGGGTGTTTTTTGTGTGAATACAAGTTAAACTTGTATACTCTGCAGTATGCGTGCCATTTGTTTGTGTGTGTTTGCAAAATAGCGAAAAGTGACTGGTAACTTCGTCGTATGTGTCTCTTTGCTCTGTCGTCTGAATGGAATAACATGACTCCCAGTGGACAGATTTTCATGGAATTTGATATTTGAGTATTTTTTGAAAATGTGCCAGAATTAAAGTTTTATTAAAATTGGACATGTACAATTGCACTTTACTTAAAGACCAATATATGTTTTTGACACTGTCTCACTCAATTGTAATTAGAATGAGAAGTGTTTCAGACAGGAGTTGTAGAGAAGTCAAAACATACATTTTATGTTCAAAAACATTTTTTTTTAAATCATGACTTTTACAAGATAATGTGAAAAGTTATTGTAGAGCTGGATATGCTACAGATGACAATATGGCATATGTGCATTGCATGTTGGGTGATTCGTAAGGCTACAAATACACTCAGCGTATGTAATACTTATTGCTTTTCCACTGTAACAGTGGTTCCCCATATGTGTCTTAATGTAGGATTGTATGCATATTGCCCGTCTTGTTCCATCCTCAGTTTAGGTAATTTTGTTTGTACTTCCAGTTCAATTTTAATATCCATGTGCTGCTATTTTTCTGGAAAAATATGCCAGAAAGAACCATTTTTTATTATGTTATTATTTGTGGTTGCCAAAAATATTTTCGTTGTACTGTTTCAGAGACACGTGGCATTTTTATTAAATGGCAAGTGCTGCTTCTCAGTCAGTTTGGGGCTAAGCAAATGTGCACAAATAATACTTGTCATAGGCAACAAATGGATTGAATGTGTGTTGTAGTTGAGTCATAAATGTAGTGTGAATATGTCACCATGTATGGTTATATTGTAAAGTTTTGCACTTTGTTTTTATATAAGTTGTGTGATTCATGATTTATTTAAGGTTTGTTTTTATATAACGTGTGTGATTCATGATTTATTTAATGTTATTTGTTGCTTGTTACTTTTACAGTTTCTTTGGTGTAAGGAACACTGCATATAATATAATTTGCTCATAAAGGGTTCTGAAATGTGTAGACATATGGTGGACCAAAGTTGAGCACGTATTAAACAGAGGAGCATTGTCTGATGTGATGTCAAAATAAAAATGTGTTGGATTGTGTGTGGGAAATAATGTAGAATTTACATTATTTTGGAGAGAAGTCTGAATTTGTTGTGACATCATTATTTTAGTTACTGCTTGCTGTCCAGATTGCATATGTTCTAATCTGAGTTCAGTACAATACTGAAGATCAAACAACATGAATTAATTTTGCTTACGTCGGGTGTTTTATCCTTTGAGTTATGTTAGTTGTACAGTTACAGCCATGTTACTCATGTACTGGAAGATAAAATTCCTTTTAGACTTCTTGCCTATTTTGATGTGCTGTATGTCATATAATTTTCTGTAAAGACAGTTGATAAAGTGATTTCCCACATATCCTATCATGTTACTGACATGGTCCATATACGTAATATAAACTGTTCAATAACCGTGGCCTAAGACAGAAACACGACTCAGTAATGACAAGTGAATGTTCAGTGCTTTGAACAACTGGTCCATCAGACTGCACAGCTGAATTACCTTTGTTACGAACATTAGAGTATAATGTGTTTTTCCTTGTGAGTTCGCATGTCGCTTGTAACATAGATCTTTCCCTTACTGTGCATTAAGCTGTTAAGCTTTAATCTGTGATGAGATAAATTAAAAATTATATGATTTTTGCAGTAACAAAATATTTGATCACTGTAATGTAATCACAATAATAATAATGTCAGGAGCGCATGACGTTTACGGGAAGTGTGAGGGGATTGTGTGTGTGTGTGTGTGTGTTTGCAGAGAGAGTGTGTGAAGTGTTGTCAGTTGGTGTTATTAATTGCTTTAACTTTTATATAATTTGAAGATGAAAAATTCAGCTGACACATCTTGAAACGTGTTCAGAGTGACAGAATTAACAGAGAAGCCACATTCAAAAGCAGAGATTTTATGGTGTTCCTTTTTTGTTGGTAAAAATTCTCATTGTGGTAAAACTGCTAGAACATGAACCACCACTACTGATGAACAGAATTTGTGAAAAAGTGTGACCCTTTTCCTTTACAACGTGAATGACTTGGTGAAAATCAGTGGGCTCCGGACTGTGGGCATGTTTGCAAAATTATGAAAAGTGCGTATTAGCTTCGTCATGTCTGTCATGCATGGCCATCTGCATGGAACAACTCGGCTGCCACTGGACAGATTTTCGTGAAATTTGATATTTGAGTATTTTTTGAAAATTTGAAAATTCAAGTTTCATTATAATCTGAAAAGAATAATGACTACTTAACATAAAGACCAATATACATTGTGATCATATCTGACTCAATTCTTCTTAGAATGAGAAATGTTTCAGACAAAAGTTGTAGAGAAAATCACAACACATTTCGTGTTCAGTAACTTTTTTTTTCCTGAAGATCGTGCTGTTTATGAGAATGTGGAAAAATATTGTAGGGCTGGGCATGCCACAGAAGACAATATGGCATGTGCACATTGCATGATGGACAACTAAGGCTACCAAAACACACTCAGAGTATGTAATATTTATTTTTTTTCAATGGCAACAGTGTTTGCATGAACGCGCCTCAATGGTACATCTACATTGCCTGGCGTGTCATTATTCTCTGAGAGTGAAAGCATGCAATTACTGGTTTTAGAATCAGCATACTGATCCACTATATAGATCTCCAGACCTCACTGTTTGCAGATTTTTTCTGTGTAATAATTGTGAAGATTCTGCATGTAAAGGTAGTGAAGAGCCATTGACCGTCTGAGTGGAATAGGAGTAATATCTGCATTAAGTCCCAACATATAAAGATTTGTAAGGGGCTAAAGATGAAAATGTGTTTGAGACTTTGAGCAACTCTTAAATTATAATGAAAGTCGGTAATGGTAAGATGTTATAGGCTTCATCTTATTTCTGTCACACTGTTGTAGAACTGTGTTATAACTGATGGTAAGGATTTGCCTCAGGTACAAGGCTGTTTATGTGTCTTTATTTGTGCGTCTGATATGTATTGTGTCAAATCCTGTGTTGCTGTTTTGTAAAGAATAAGTGATTTTTAATATAAAATGTCCAAGGTTTTGTTTGCAAGGTGTGTGCCTGAACATTGTGATTTGAGGGAAATTCACCTGGGTGATATGCATGAAATTCTACCACATTAAGAACATTGTACTGTACTGTCTTGAAGCTTGGGTGTGGTGAGACAACCACCTTTGTTACCTCAGTTAATCAGGCAAGGGGATGCATTGGGCTACCAGACACATTGTTGGGGCCCCTCATAAAGAGGACAGATTGTAGTACCAACAAAAAACATTTTGCTTGTGCCCCCCCCCCAATATCTATTTGATTTACTTATGTGTTTCTGAAGATCTCTAGTTTGCCCAGCTTTACCTGGGCACTGGTAAACCTGTACAAAGCAGTTTTAAGGTGGGTGTTGTATTTAGGTGCTGCTGTAATGAACAATGGCCATGCAGCATTTCAGTCAACACCTGTGTTGTTTTGTGTTTCTGATGGGTGTGTCCCATAACTGTTCCTTAAAGCCCCTCACTTGCCTCATTATTCAGTTTGGCAGCACTGCATCCTCTCCACCCATTACAGTTCTGAGCCTGCTAGCACATGATGTGATTGGAACCCATGATTCCACTCTGAAGTATGGGCTGCTTGGTCCTTCTCAAGCCAAGGCATCTCCATATCCCCATTACCCCAAATCCTGCTGTGGCGAGGGATCTAGAGAAGCAAGATCATTTATTCCAGGACATGACAGAGTATCTACTGATACTGCCAGTCAAGTTTTGATGTCACCTGGGACAGAGTGCTTAGGCTAACTGATTTTATACAGATAACCCCACTTGCATAGGCCCTTCCTCTACATTTCTCTGCACAGGCTAAATTCGCAAACATGGTGCATGTAACACAGCAGCATAAACACCAACACCTTCTTCCTGGTCCCACCTCATGCATGCATACCATAGACTGTCAGCTGTTCTCAACCTGTTCAAATCACACCAGCTCTGGAGATTGGAGGGTCACATTCCAAGTTGGTCCCCAGTAATCATATCACTCATCAAGGAGCCCCAAAGGCAGCCAGTGTCATTGTATGTGGTTCTGTCAGATAGAACAGTGAGAATGTACTTTTACCAAAAATTCTCCACTGCAGTCCCTTGCCGACAGCAGTTTGTCAGACCATTAACCACAAGCATAATTATTACAGTTGTTACCATAATTCAGTCAGTATGTAGGAAAGCAAATCCTATGACCATAAACATGCTGCTCCTAGATTCCAAGTATGAGTAGTTTACCACTATTATTTTATTTTATGTATGTGTGTTAATTTAACAACAGTCTGCACTACTGACATCACAACAAATGTATGCTTATTGTAAACTGTTCATTGTTCTACATTTTAAAGACATTTTGGTGTCAGCTCCCTTGAAGATGGCAACAGTGTCAAAACATGTTGGAGCTAAATAACAGAAAAATACATAGATTGTGGAGTTGTGCTTTTGATGATGTTAGCAAGTTTTAATATTTATACTAATTCTTCATTGGTTGTCTTGCATACTCAGTGCTCATTGCAGTCATATGCTTATTTAGGGTGGATGAAAGTGGATATGAGTTTATCTTTGGTCTGTAGGCCTTGTCGTTTGAAATTGGTTTTGTAGCAAGTATTTGCCATCAGATCCTGATAATGTGTGGAGCAATGTATTGTCTGTGTGGGACTGTAACAGTACAAATTCTGGACAGTGTAATTCAGAAAAAACAGTTATCACCACTATGCACACATCATGTTAATATAATTAAAGAACAAAATATAGAAATATGTACAAGATAAGGTTGATAAAATTTATGGGGGATAAGGAATGTGCATTGCTTTGTAATAGGGTTAAAAATTACTGTAAATAGGATTTTTTGTTTGTAATCATAAATGAAACATGCTACATGGTACTGAAGAAGTCTGTTTTTCCTAATTACTGCAAAAATAATTCTTTGTGTAAAAACATGAACTACTGCAATGTCAGAAGCATACTGGTTTAAACACTGTTTACATTTTCTGAGTTAGGTATGTCTTGGTGAAGATATTTGTCTTAATCTAACCCTCATACTGTGATTTTTTTTCTGACCAACACCATTTCTACCAGCTTTGAACAGCAGCAAAATGTTGCACATACAATAAATTAGAATACTTTGAAAAATTGTTGTTAAAAAGGCTCATTGAGAAAATGAGAATGAAAATTTATTAGACACGTGAATTGTACTTCACTGGTCTTATAGGTGATTCCCTTTAATCTGCCTCTTACTGGAATTAAACCCTTCAGTCTTCAGAAATTTTATTTAAATCCAGATTTTGAAAGCTTAGAGCCCAGTTCTTGTCTTTTGTTCAGCTTCAAAACAGTTACATATATTCACTGTGGACAGGGGTTCTAATGTATGATTGTATCTGTGTAACAGCCAAACGAGTCAACCATAACTAAAGAACATGATGATTTTCATGTTGCTAAAAAGCTTTCCAATATATAGTGTGTGTCTGCATGTGTTTATTTCTTCAGACATTATGTTTTTGTGTTGTTATTGGAAATAACTTGTTTTTAGTGGTTAGCTACCTCAGATGGGAATGCTAATCTTTTGTCTTTCATGAGTCTGCTCTTTTTATGATTAACACTTGTGTTGTAAGGAAAATAATTTATATTAAAAATTGTGTGCTCACTAAGTGTGATTATTTGTCATGTACGAGTAAAGCACAAGGTATACACTGTTGTAACTTTACTTTGCTACCAGATTGTGTGGCTATGATTAAGGAAATACCACATGGGACAGTGTTGTGTAATAAAGTTCCTCTATGTAGGTGGATGAGAAAACACGGGCTCAGATGTTCAAATTGCGTCAAACTTGGAATGAAGTGTTCCCTCCCAAGAAGTTGTATGCTGTGGATGTACGTGTAAATTCGATAGATCCAGCCTGGCCGATCACAGCTGTACCTCCTACCATATATGTGAACCCAAAGTTTCTTCGGGTAAGTATAAGAGCAGTTTTCAGTACTGTTTGTAAAACTGAAAACTTGTTTGTAAAACTGAAAACTTGTTTGTGGGTGGTTCATAAATATTGTATCAGAACACGAATGTGTCATGGGAAAGAGATTAATATGTCTCTTAGCATTAGGTTAGTGGGAATTACAGGTTGATGTAATTAGAAAGATCTCAGTGTGCTATGTCATAATTGGTTAACCACAGGAGGCTGTGGCTGCTTGGTTCTGGTTGATGTGTCAATAACCTGTAAATCCATGGAGCAGAGTCCTTGAGAAGCTAGAAGGCCGTCAGCTAGTCAAGAAATTCCCTGTAGTGAAACCAGCAGGTTCATTACTGCATTCACAAGAGCATGTCATATGTCCCTATCCTGTGCCAGATCTATGATTCCTTGTCCCACTTCTTGAAGATCAGTTTTAACCCTTTGAACACCAAGTTAAATCCCATTTGCCATTTACTGGCATTGTTAGGAGCTCACCATATTCTCCACATTAGCAGGATAAGGGTTAATATTATCCTCACATTTATGCCAAGTTCTTCCAAGTTGCCACACCTCAGGTATCGCCATCAAAACCTGTGTGCACCCCTCCACTCTCCCATATGTGTTATGTCCAGCCCATCTCTCATTCTTGATTTGATCACCCAAATATTTGGTAAAGACTACACATAAAGCTCCTAGTTATGTAGTCTTCTCCACTCCCCTGTTATTACAACCCTCTTAGACACAAATATCTTTCTCAGCACCTATTCTCAGGCACCCTCAGAACATGTTCCTCCCTCAGTATGGGAGACTCAGCCTGACACCCATACAAACAACGGGCAAAATCATAATTCTGTATATTTTTGTGTAGCAGAAAATAACCTATATTAAATGTAACTGTACAACACTCTTGGTTTATTACAAGCCAGCCCCAGACAATGGTCCTGCCAGGTTTCTTTACAAGAAATCCCAGATTCTGTTGAAGGAAAGAACTTGCAGTGTTGCCTGTAGAGTGGAGAGCAGAAAATAGTGAACTCATTCAAGAGGTTTTCTTGTGATTGGATGTAGCCTGTAGATGTTTATTACCTCCATTGAACACAATGTATGTGTTGCTGAAAACTGTCGCACTCTGCAAGTTACGCATTGACTAGGGGTGCCATAAACTACATGTTAATAAGGGAATGGCCCCTAACCAAAAAATCAAGGCACCCAGGTAGTTGTAATTTATGGAATGTAAGTACAACATGCAGTCTGAAACCTGAAAAGGGGAGTTATTTTTTTATGTAAAGAGGCTAATTTAAATGGAACAAAGCAAAGCGTAACATACATCATAACCTGTCTTGGGGTTGGCTGCTCAATCGTCAGGCCCATACCTTTGTCTGCATACTGCTTATGACTGGTTGCAAGTGGGGGATGGAAGGAGGAGTTCATTGCCAGCTGCTTCCCAATCATTATTAGCTGTAGTGGATCTTGTGGCTTGGAAGATGGCCATGGGAGTGTTTTGCGTTAGAGAAAGTAGTTTGTGTTGAACACTGTAGCTTTGCTCGCTGTACAAAATTTGTTTGTAAGATCTAGCATTGTGTTTCCTGTTACTCTTCAAGTTACCACCATGCCCTTCCAACAAATTGTGCAAAGAGAGGGTCCATTGCATGATACTGGTAGGCTGTACTTCCATGGGTGCAGATTGTTTCCTGGAAAGCCATATGGTGATCCAACTCTTCAGTAGGGAGCTTGTCTTTAAAGTCAGTAACTTTATCATATATGCTGACTCCCTTGATCCCTGCTTTGGTGGTGATGTGGCTTATATCTCCAGCAGCATTGTACAGAAGTACATCTGTATGATGTCCATGTACAGTTGTTAAACACCATAAGAAACATTTACAAGTAGCTTGTGTGTAATTGATAATTGAATAAAAAAAAATATGTGCCATAGTTTTTCATTATATTGAGTTATGCTGGCTGTGTTTTTGTAATGAGGCTACTTATGTGCAATTTTTATATACCAGAATTCCACATCAGCTGAGGCAGACAAAGAATTTGTGAACTAGGCTGCTGGATTGATGTAATGGCTTCCATGCTGTGTGGATTTATTAATTAGTTTATCACTTTTGACAGCCATTACCTTTGCAACTGCTGTTGCATGAATTAACATCAGCAAACCTGTTTTGTACCTTTACATGCAGCACCTTCAGTGTTCTTTATTATCACAAGATTTCCGTAGGGTTCGATGTTCGTGTACTGACATCCAACGATTATTAGAAAATGTCGTGAATTAAAACATACACAGATGTTTAAAACATCCAAGTTGCTTTGGCCAGAGCATTAATAGTGTGGTAATGTATAATGCAGTACACTTTATATATCATATTAGTACCTGATACTGTGAACATATTGCAACATGTAATGTGCATTAAAAGTAACAGGTTAAGGTGGCCCTGTGCACACCATGAAGGCATGTGGGAAGGTGGAGGTATACTACTCATTTTTAACATAGCACTAGGCATAGGTGAGTTGCTAATTTCATGCCCTGGCTGCTTTATGCCTGTGAGAAGTAGCCTGTTTTCCACTGAGTATGAGGTTGGGTGGTCTTGAGGGCGTGTCTGCATGCTTTGTAGAAGAGGAGAATCGCATTTCCCTGACAGGAATTGGCCGCAGTTCATCGGTCATTCAGCTCATAGCCCAGTCACTATACCAACTGAGCTATCCAACTTTCAGACACATTAAATCATATGCAAGTCTTGTGACTAAAGAAGGCATTGAAGACTTGGCTTGTAAATGTATAAAATACCCATTTCTTGGTACTGATTAAAGCAACATAGTTGTATGTGTAACACCGTTTGTAGTGATGGTAACAAGCTGGCTCACCAGTGTACCAAAAACTGTTACATACAACAAAAGATGGGAACATGGGAAATTTCTGCATAAGCTAGTTGTGTGAGAGCAAGTAATGGAGACTTCAAATTTTGTTACAGCAACAGGCAACTACAACTGCTGTCCCTCAGCCTTCAGCTGCTGTGACTCCTCCAGCTCCAGCTCCTGCTGCTCCTGCTGCACCTGCTGCACCTGTGGAAGAACTGCAGGTACTTAGTGAAGCCAAAATGAGGGAGCAGCTCCTTAAGAAGCAGAAAGAGTTGCTAGAGCTTCAGCAGAAAAAACTGGAGTTGGAGTTGCTGCAGACAAAGGCAAGATTAGAAGAACAACAGAAACAGCTGGAGAGGCAGACAGGTCAACTTCACGGCCAGCCTGAACATGTGCAGGTAGTCAGCTGTGTACAGTTACTGTAGCTGCAGTCACAGCAATTGCAGCTTGGGCTCACTCCCTGTTGCCTTGTTGTTCAGAAATCAACCCTGCCGTGGTTCGTTGAACAGAACTTCAGTAGTAGTGTACAGAACAACAGTATGGTAGCTTAAATCCATGTTCTATTATAAAATATTTAATGCATACTTTAGTAAGAAATATTCAAATAAAAATTAAGTAGGCGATGTGGGGCAAGGAATGTTGCCATTTGTTTTGGGGAACAGAGTCTGGGTTTTGCAGCCCCTGGCAACATTGCATCTTGCCTCATGCTTCAGTTACTGTGGCTGTGGCTATAATAAGCTGGCTCACTTCGTAGTCAGGGTCTTCCTGTATGAGTCTGTAATAATTCAGTGTTTCAGAAGTTTCCTGTTACTGAAAGTTCATTACCATCCAAATGAAAACCTGCTGTTTGCTTTTCCTGTGCCTACTTGGTGTTGTAGATCACATCATTAACGTTTATTACATTAGTGTCTTATCTAGCATTATTCATGAGCATGCAGAAGTATCGGTTCATCACCTGCAATGCGTTAAGTTTACAGAAACAATAGCACTCAAGACTCCATTCAACCAGATAAAGAATTTTTTAAAGAATGAGGCATCCGGTCACATCCAAAAACTGTGTCACAGGATGTGTATGTAAGTTTAATAGTCTACTGTGCATACTGGCAGGCATATGAAGTTGCTTTTTAATGTCTCCAGGTGTTACCTGTTAGGTTTGTAGTAGTAAACAGAAACTGACATATTTTGTTTCACAGTTCCAATCTATTTACGTGATACAATTTTAATCTGTTCCTTCTCTACATTACAGTGTATTCATTACAAACTACCCATTCTTTCCATATATATATATATATCCCCCCCCCCGGCTTGTACCTTTTCTGTTACCGCATATAACCTGCAGTGTCATTGTTCATTATGCATGTATGTTGTTTGAGGAGCAGGTGATTCTGTTGACATAGAGCAGTAGCAGTCTGTGTAGAACTCTGCATATGCTACTCCATGCTAACTACTATATTTACTTAAATATGAGCACGTGCGTACACGCATGTGCACACACACAGACACATGCACACACACATTGCCTGTATAGAACATATTTGACATTGTGCACAGTCATAAGGCAGTCCCCATTTTTTGGATAATAAAGTGGGGGGAAAAAAATCTTGTCCTTTATTTGGGTCAATACAGTGATCTGAAAGTGATTATACAGTACATCTCAATTGACTGGAGTGCAAATCATTAATTATGCCATTATATAGTTTTCAAGACTTAAGGGTTCCATTGTTTTTATATACAGTGTAACTACACGGAGGAGAGTAATTCTTGAGAAGTTAGTATACTTGATGCTTGTTAAGAAATTTACTGCATTTTGTGGAACTCAGTGGTTCAATCCCATGTTCACAAGGGCCCACCAGTAGTCCCTATCTTGAGCCAGGTGAATCTCAGTTCTTATATTTATACATTCTTTAAGATCCATTTGATGTCCATTCATATATGCACAGGTTTCCATAGGGGCTTTGTTCCCTCAGGTTTTTCCATTCAAGTTCACGTGCTTCCACATGTGCTAAATGCCATTCCAGATACATCCTTCTTGAGTTGGTCATCATAGTAATATTTGGTGAAAAGTACAAATCATCATGAAACTCCTCATTGAGCCATTTTCTCCATCTTTCTGTTACTTTCACCCTCTTAGGTCAGAATATTCTCCTCAGCATTGTTTCAGACACTCACAGTCTTTTTTTTCCCTTGAGGGGTTGAGAGACCAAGGTATGTAATCATACAAAACAACAGTAGTAAAGTTACTCTGTTTACTGAAATGTAAGATGAGTATTTTTCCCTTAAATTTAGTGTTTCAATATATGGGGTTTCCTCGAATTCCCGTTCGGAGCACCAGACTTGACTAGGCCAAACCATGCCAAGGTGTGCATAACTAATTGTCACGAGTGTAGCCAAAAGAGAGAGAGTTTCATCCTGTAGGGCTCATTTATTGCACCCATAAAATGGCACACCACTTGGCAAAGAGAGTTACAGGTGCTACCTGTATTCTTGATGGAACTGAGGCAAAATTATAATACTAACTTCAGACCAGTGTTGGTCAGCCTGACCTAGAGAGAGCCATGTAACTTTGATTCAGAAAAAAATTCAGAAGCAAAGGTCCAGGGGAGGAGGCCATGAAAGGAGAAGCTGATAAATGCAAACTGCACCTGAAAATCTTTCAGTCAGCCTGAGCATGGTTGCGTCCAGGCATTAGAGCAAGAAATAGTTGAGTTTGTGTGTTCAAAAAGGAAAGCTGAATTGCTGGCATGTGAGGTGATAAAATACAAAAGCACATTAAAAGTGCCAAATCACAGTGTCGCATGGCATGGCATCAGTTTACTACCAGTACCAAGTTATGTGTGCGTATATTGAGAAAGAGGTGGTTTGTGTTTTTTGAAGAACTTTGGTTTTTCAGCAGTTGCCATTTGGCTTTGATGAGAAGGTTGTTGCTGTTCAGTGCCATGTGTTTGGGGTTGAGAGAATGAGCAGTTACGTTATGAGAAAAATAGGGACTGTGAATGAAATTCCAGTTTACTCTGATATTCTGTCAGATTGCACTGTGGTTGAATATTTGTCATCAGGTGATGAAAACAAGTGAGTAACTGTCATGTTGGCAGTATTAGCAGGTGGTAGCAAGTTACGTGCGAAACAATGCTTAAGCAGACTCCACAAGAAAATTTAATATATTATTATTATTATTATTATTATTATTATTATTATTTCTTTTCAAATAATTTTCATCTTTATTTGACAGCGATTCATTTGTTCTGTGTCACTCACTTTGTCACAACTCTAGAATAAAGAAAATAACATTGTTTTGAAAATGAGTTTTTTTTATGGAGCCTAATAATAGGTCTTGAGGTTTGTTGTCCATACGCGTGAAATGTGATTTTTATTTCTGAATATGAGCAGTAATGTGTTAATCCTACATCCTTGATTAATATTACTTGTTAATAACCTGACTTACATGTGGCCCAGTTGTAATCTTCATATTAGGAATTTTATTGTTTTTTTTTGGGGGGGGGGGGGGGGGGGGGGGGATGTTGGGGGGAGTTTTTTAAGGGGAGGAAAGGGGGGAGAGGAGAGGGGGGGGGGGGGAAGGGGGAGGGAGAGATGGGGGGGGAAAAAA
>Ga0123355_10004301_pt1 | contig 20701 bp, 8 predicted proteins | sample TergutEmb28metaG_3_FD_89872 | JGI IMG/M metagenome (GOLD analysis project Ga0123355, IMG submission 89872) | Embiratermes neotenicus P1 segment gut microbial communities from Petit-Saut dam, French Guiana - Emb289 P1 | ecosystem: Host-associated > Arthropoda: Insects > Digestive system > Gut ...
GCAAACGACAACGTACAAGTTTCGTTCGTAACCAAAGGTAACACACACTAGAAAACTTACAATTAAACACCAGTGTATTCTAATCATACAAAAATATAAAAGCAACAACAGTGCTGATGCCAAATGACTAGATACAATAACGCACCAGACTGAACAATGTTTCACAAGGCGACACAGGCCCTCAGAAATCTTTTCTCACTCTCACGTAAGTTACGCGAGTATTCAATGTACAGTCCTACAACAACTAAACTGGGCCACGTCTAGGCTAGTAAAAAATACTATTACACAGGTTTTACAATGACGTTTGGCTCTCAAACTCCTTTCTCATTCTCACGTAAGTTACGCGAGTAGACAATGTACAGTCCTACAACAACTGAACTGGGCCACGTCTGGGCTAGTGACAATACTATTATACACAGGTTTTACAATAACATTTGGCTCTCGCACTCCTTTCTCATTCTCACGTAAGATACGCGAGTGGACAATGTACAGTCCTACAACAACTGAACGGGGCCACATGGACAGTTTACGACCCCGAGCAGTCACTATACGCACGGAGACCCTCAACTCCCTCTTTACCTTTTCACAAACACCACATTTACCTGGTCTTTCGCGTAGTACAGTTTTTCTCCCCTTATATTTTAGGCGTACTCACGCCCATGACTTAACGTAACGAACATGCCGAACGTACAGCCTCTGCCGGAACATCACAAGGCGGCGCCGTCTCCATTCACCACGTTCTCCTCAGTGGCGAGACCAGACCAGCTGCGCTTGCAGTTATGCCCGCTTGGCTCCCTTACGTCCCACGGCACGCCAGTTACACCTGCTATCTTGTACACGGGATTCCAAATCCTACTCTGTCTAGGATTACACACAACTCTCACGACGAAGAGCCCCAATTCCAATATTACGATGATATTATTGGGAAACACCAGACTTCACTTGTAGAGCCCAAAAATGCGCACGTCTTTCTTCCGAAAGGCTTACGACCCTGCACTCAATAATTTCCAACCTCTCACTGCCACGGGTCGTTCTTCAATGAATGCTTCCAACATACCACAAACCCTGTGTTCATACCCCTGTGCAACGCCCCCATGCCTTTCTCTCCCTCACGGGCGGCCAATGACCGGGCGGCAACCCGGCATGGCAACAACAGGGCACAAAGTCCGGCTGAAACGACCTCCGCATAGGAACGACCTTTGAGCGGGCCCAACGGGCACGGCTCAATCTTCATTGTGCAATGATTGTGGAGTCATATTCTTTAAAAATGGATGAACTTTTCTCAGTTCAGACAGTTTTCTTATTATAATTCGATGAGAACCATCACATTGAAATATGAACTGTAATGGTTATGTGTTCAGTATCCATTTCAGCATGAAGCTGATAGGCAAAATAAAATATGTTCTACAATTTCTACTTAATCTAGAACTCATACAGAGGCCACCAATCAAGCTTCATTTGATACTTCATACTTTCATTCAATTAAAGAGTGAATTGTTTTGTCTACAGTGTTTTTCCCACAACTTCTGCCATTTCTACATATGTTGTTGGTGCAGTGTTTTTCAGGCCCAGGGATTCCTATAATTTGTGAAGAAATTTTATCATTATACCTTACTGATGCAGTTTATATTGCAGAGGGTATTGCAAGCTCATCATCAGTGGTTTGCAGTGTTTTAGACTTCACTGCATGCAGAGTAGTAGCATAAGATGCATGAAGACATTGCAATCAAACATTATATTTTTTTTTTGCCATTGTCTTCTCAATTCATAAATCATGTCTTTTGGCACTTCAGAGCCTTTGACTCTCCTTTTCTTACCTTCCAGTATGAATTTTTAAGTGTCAGTTAAGTAGCATAATCTTCAGTGAGGTTCTATTGTAATGTGTGAAAAAATCACACTTTATTTCATTTATTATACACTTTGTTTGTTTGTTTGTTTGTTTGTTTGTTTGTTTGTTTGTTTGTTTGCTTGCTTGCTTACTTGCTTGCAGTTTATCTTATGTAAAGCTGGCAACAGTAATTTGTCCATTTATGTAATTCATTGCCAATACAGAAAAATTAACACTAAACACTCTTGCATTTCTGGATTCAGACAGTTAAGACTACATATGTGCTAAGCTGTACTGACTCATATACAAATGCATATTTCTAACAAAGAGAAGTTACCCTGTCAGTCCTCATACACATTTATCTGCACTGACCTGCAGCTTTGCAAATGGATGAACAATTTCAAATGTAATTTCTGAGTTCACATAATTCAGATGGTGCTTGTGAGAAGACTGATGTATGTAGTAATAGTAGTCACACAGTGATCACACTTCTGAGCTAGCAATACAGGTGTAGTAGTTGTTTACAACTGTTGGTAAAATTAGCAGAGAATATAAATAAATATGCAGATATTCCCATACTTGCTGCTTCCCCCTGTCAGTGTAATTTTGGATTAGTTCATGTGTGCTTTTCTCTGTCTCATGAAATATTTACCAGTATCCTGCTTGCTGTTTCCCCTTCCACCCTGCAACTGTTGCAACAAGGTGTTCATTGTTAGTGAGTTTGCAAGGGTTTTATGACTGCCCTTTTCCCTTAGAGGTGTAATTGCAGAACCATGAACAATAACCAGGATCCACAGTTCCTCTGGCCTGACATGCTGTTTGACATGTAGTAACATGTTGCAGTGTGTGATTGTCAGGCATGATTGTACAACAGAGGAAGTCTGTATTTATATTTGTACTGTAAAATAATAGTATTTTGTTTTATTTGGATAGATTTACAACAGTGTTGATAATACAGTGAGCATATTTAAAATGTAATTATGAAAGATGGTAATTCCCGAATAACTGTACATACCACCAGACTATCCTCTGTGTACCATCAGTAATACTTGTACCACTGGTTGAAAATCACTATTTTCTAGAACCTCGTAATGCTGCACTCCCCCCCTTCCTCCTCCTCCTCCAGAATTGGACTTCCAGGGTGGGAATTGGGCAGAAGTGTAGCTCATGTCTGGGCATTTATACAAAAGAATACAGTGCACAGTTGATTTGCAAACCATATAGTCAGGATTCTACTCTAATTGTTAACACCCACACTCTCAACTCTATTGATATGTATCTAAAACTGAAATAATCAATAACAGTGTGTTGGTTATGTTTACAGATTCTTTTTGTCTTTAAGGGGTGTTATGCCTTCAGCTGTTGTATGTCCAAATATTTATTGTAGCTCCATATATTCCTGTGTCATACATAGTAAGTGTGTTACATTTATTGTATAGTGACTTGTTCCACATCCCAGTTTCTGTTACTCATGGAATTCATGTATTGTTTATAGCTACAGAAACTGTGACAAGGCAGAGTGTGAGTTAGGAATGATTTTTATGCATGCTCTAAAAATATAAATACCATATCATCTAAAAGTCACCTACCCTGAATTAAGAGCTCAATAGACTTGAAATTCTGCATTGAAAACTTTTACACTGCTGAAGGTAATGCTGTCATAGCATGAAACTGACTCCCTCTATGCATCTAGCACCAGGATCTATAGTGCGTGCTATACCACACTGTCCCATTTATCCCACTGTACTGTGGTGCCTAGGAATGAGAGTGACTTCATCTTAATCAGCAGAACATATAACATGCATGTAACTTTCTGTTTACATCACTAAATACTTGTCGAAATAACGGGCAGGGATACTACAGTATGGAAGAATTTACTGTGAACATGTTTAAAGCCTCAGAGGACCTCCTCCAATGTGCAGGGAGCCAAAATTTTTGCGTGAAAATCATTCTTTTAGTTTCTGTTTCACACCTACCAGTTCTTGATTATTGAAGTCCATAGGTAGGTACATCTCTTGTTGTTCATTAGATTGTGTACTTATTAAGACTCGTATTAATTAAACACCTTTGCATTGACAAGTAGTTCTGATTTTTATAAAATAAAATAGTAAAGAAAGCTTTAAAGTTGCAGTTTAAATTATTGATAACCTGTGTTATGCCCGTATAGTATGTTTAGGTTTGGTGTTGGGTTGGATAAGGGGGTGTGTCAGTACAAGGTGGTATAATTGCATAGAGGTACTTAACACTAACTCTGTGCCCAGGCCCACAGAAATGTTGTCACTCTAGTGTATACACATGTAATTGAAGTTAAATTTGTATAGTGTAAGAATATGTGACACACAGTTGTTACTGTCATCCTAGAGCTCCAGTTCATAAGTTCAAAGAGTTCATTAGGAACAGGACATGATCAGAAAGCCCCAAGTGACAGTTATCTTGATGCTTGCAATTGGAGGAATGTATTCATTGAAATAGTAAGGGAACCAACTGGTATATATCTGTTAAGGTAAGGTGGGTATACAGAGTGAAAAGAAATTCATTCACAAGCTCTGTGTGGGGTGATTCTTTGTTGAATAATAAGTAAAAAAATGTTATACAGCATGTCTTCAAGACATTCAGTGTTCAAGATACATGTTCATCATCAAGTGGCACAAGTTATCAGATGGTTGCCTTGTAGTTACATGTATAATAAGTGTATAGAATGATCACCTGCAAACAGACTTGCTTGCCACAAGTAGTGATTTGGATCCAGTAATTGTTAAGAAGCACTTCAAGGGTTTGATTTGTTTGTGATAGTTCCAATTCTTGTGCCAAATTGCATGAGTTTTCCACAGCTTTCATTCCATAGCTGCAATTATGGTATCTTCATTAGCTCTTTTTTATGCAGTCTGTGTGCAGTGTGCATTCAGAAGTGTCTTTTGTAAGTGTAACGCTATGTTTCTTAGAAATGGTGCTGCAGTCATTGAAATGTTTGTGTCTGGATGATATCAACCACAATAACGTAGTGCATATTTCCATGCATCAATACCATCTCAACTATTATAGTCACTGAGGGTTAAGAGCATGTTGTAGTATTCACATTTGCGCATTCCATGATCACAACTGAGACCTGCTGTACACTGTGTGTCTTAAACCTTACAGACACGCTTAATTGTCTTGACAAATAGTATTGCTGAGAAGTGTGTTAACCGTATTTAATGGTAACATATCTCCAAAGCTATACGTCTTAGAATATATGCTTTGTAACTTTTTTTTTTTAAACAAGAAGTCACACTATGGCAAGCATGTTCACAAATTTCCTTTCACGTTGTTTGTGATCGTGGTAAGTAAATATATGAGAAAATGTTTGTGAGTTCTAGGACATTCAGCATAAGATGCACAATGTTTAATTTGATCAGTGACTAGTAGAAATACATTGTTCAAGTATACAGTTCCATTCTGTATGTTTTAACCATACTTATTTTTTACTTACACCATGGAGCAGAGTATCACAGTCAGCTCCCCTGGAACATTGTACATCTAGTAGACTTGAATGCCTTCTCCAATCTATCAATATGTGATGAGTCTGGTTGTGAGTCTTCCTATCAGTAGAGGGCCAGATGTACTTATGAATGTTTTGGTGCCGGAACATCATGCTCTTAACAACCAGATATTTTGATGTGGCAAACTTTACCATTCTAACACCATTATCATTACAATCTTGATGTAGACTCTCATTCCGTATTGTCAGTTCTGTACTAGTCTGTGGTGTATAAAAATTCCTGTTCCCAATTGATGATTTTTGTTTCTTTTTCATAGAAAAAATTATAATCCCCAGCTCTTACTATGCCCCCTTTGTCCAGCCTAACTTCCTGCACACCCATTAAATCTAATTTATATCTTGCTAAATTCTTGGCTGCTGCTGTAAGTGAACCTGCCCTATACAGGCTCCTAATATTCCATGTTCCAAATCTCGTGTCCCTTTTTGTTGCTTGGTTTGTACCACAGTGTCAGTCCAGGTCCGAGGCTTTCTGTATGAATGTTTCATAACAAGATACATTTTTATGGTGAAGAGTTGTTAGCACCTTGCCCAACCCCCAAACTGGAGGACTACCCCTTGTCGGCTGTCCGTGACTGCTTGTTCAATATATTCACACCTACCCTCCATATTGGAGGCCGTTCCTCCAGCCGTAACCTGATGGGTGCCATGTCATGGTGACAGAGACCCACTTTTCATGGATGATTTAACCATACCAGTCTTAAAGGGTCAAAAGTTAGGTAATGCATCAGGTGTCTTTTGTCACTCTTTCATTGGCACAGAAACTTAGTTGATGTAAGCTTTTGTCAGGTAAAAAGTGTGGCAAGCAGGTTGTAGCTTTTATTTTGTGTATGCTCATTTATTTGGAACAGACCTAGAAATGTGTTTCAGAGGAAAGTACCCCTGTATTTATACTGAATGTATAAATATTTATGTTCTTTCTAAGAGGGGAATAGGTCTCTTTAATATGAATTTCCTCTGTTCCATGGATTGAGAAGTATGAATTCATTGCAGCAAATTTCCCAGATGAAGTAGTGAATGATCTGCCAGAAGAGATTAATACTGGAGTATATTATGGCTGGGCCAAAGTGGATAATGGTCCAGTACACAAGATGGTAATGAGCATTGGATGGAATCCATACTTCAGGAACGTTAAGAAATCTATGGTATGTGTTTCATTTTTATTTATTGAGATGTTGAATTGAAGTGCACTCATTACAGTGTTGTTTTTATTTTGCTGTTTTGTGTTTTCTCACAGGAAACTCACATTATTAATTATTTTGGGCCTGATTTCTATGGTTCACAACTAAGAATCTGCATAACTGGTTACATACGACCGGAAATGGACTTCAGAAGCTTGGGTAAGTGTGCAAGTAGTGTGAATATGAAAGACCATTTTCCAGTTGATTCTGTTTGTCTGTCATAATTAATTCTCACTTATAATGTCAAAGTCTGCCATCATCCTTGATCCTGAGCCATTTCTGTGCACCTCCCAGTCTCGTAACATAGTTTGCCTGTGGTCCATGTTTATGTTATCCCCCCATCTTGTCATTCTTTCAGATAGCCATTTTCCAACAAATTCTTCAGAAAACTTCTAAATGCATTCCTTGTGCACCCATCCAGTTCACATGCCCACATTGTCATAGTCTCACTTTATTAAGATACTGCAAATGGATTGTGTCAGGTGTGGGCACACAAAATGCATCACAACTTATTTTAAAGTAAAGAACGTCCATATGGGCAGTTGAAACATCCCTGTTGGCATCCTTCAGTTTGCCTGAATTGTTGCTTCATTTGCTTGTCCATGTTACTGTAGTGCATGATGGCTTAATTTTAGTCCTTGACAACAAAATGTTTTTTTTACAGATGATCTAATTTCTACTATAAAGATTGACATTGACACTGCAAATATCCAGCTTGAAAAAACAGAAATGAAGAAATTCCAGGACCACAGTTTCTTTCAGCTAGAAAACAAAGATGATAAAATAGTGAATGGGGTTAAATCGCATTAACCAAAAGCATTTTATAGTAAGGAGTATTTAAAAGATTCCTGCAGTTCATACACTGGAGAACAGTTGTTGCATAGGTAACAATTCAGTAGCTGTTTAAAGTTGATACATCTAATTAATTTGTTGGGTGATCCTGCTGCTGCAACTGACTGCTTGTTAATGCAGTACAAGACAAGATGAGCCAATTATGAATGAACTGAGCCTTTGCTGGTTACAGTTATCAGAAGTGAATGGTTGTTAAAATAATTTTGAATGTTGCTTAGGGACTGCACATTGACTTTATTTGGAGGATGGTTTATCACTCCACCTGCAGTTACGATATATGCGTTCTGTAAACAGACTGTAGTATTAACATTTTGAACTTATAAATCGGAATTAATGCTTTTGGTCCATTTCAGAAAATGAAGTTTGTTTAAGCTATTGATTCTTTTCAGTAAGGAAGGTGCAGAAAATTTGCTGTGAAGTGTATGGTTACCCAGCTCATCAATAAATTTGCCACAGTTCTGCAGAACACCACTTCTGGTCCCTTTCCTGTGCCAGATTAATTCAGTCCCTACACTCAGTGGAATTAGAGTTGAGGTTTTCTTTCCAGTGACTGTGTGGAATATGATGCTCTATCATTCAACATTTCCAACGATTTTGCCGTCTTTACCTTCAGGGCAGCCTCTTTCTCCAAAACATTGGTATATCTAGCAACCGCAATACATGGTATCACTTCCCAAACTGCAATTATGTAGTGTTGCGTAAGCTTGTGAGTAGACTAATTGTGATCAGTCGTTTGATGATCTTAGGTTTTAGGGTATGGGTGCAATGTGTTCAGAATGTTGGGTGTGGTACTAGCGTATGTTACAAGTGTTGAGTGTGGGAGCAGTGTATGTTGCATCATGGTTAGTGAGACTTTTACTTCTCTGCTTAACTCTTCACTGGCACTGAGGTGTAATTTCCAAATGCTGCCCAGGATAGAGGGGTTTTTAAGTTATGGTACTGGCATGGAATGGTTAATGGTACTGTGAGTGTACAGCTGGTCAGCCAGAAACATGATTGGCTACAAGCAGGTTTGTGTGATTTAAGTGTGTTGCAGAGAGAGTGAATTCGAGCCTACCTTTCCTCCTCCAGAGGAAAAACATAGCCTTGTGAGATCACCATACTGCATGTGCATGCAGGTGTGTGTTTTTGCCTATCTGCCAGCCTGCTCATACATCTGTTTGTCCATTGGTCTGCCCCTCACATGAATGAACTTTTGAAGCAGTTGACCAGTTTTCACTGAAGTGTATGTGGGCATCTGATGCCAACAAGGTGGAGCAGAAGCAACACTAGTGCCACTTGCTTTAGGTCCCTGAAATGTGTATGGTAACAAATCTTGGAAAAGTATGGAACTTTTTAAGGTAATGTTTTATTGGAATGTAAAACAACAGCATGCTAGCTGTATGAAAATTTTTGTTTCCTTTTAGTTTCATGGTGACAACTAATGAACAATTCAGGATAGGAATGTGCAATTTGGTACATAGATTGAACAGAAACGTACATATCATATATGGCATGTGGTATGTAAATGTACAGCAGTAACAGCTGTGGCAGTGGGGAAGAAGTTTGTAGAGCTTATGTTCTCACGTGTTTCACGTGCACAGACTGTGTACTTAAATAACACTGTTCAACACACAAAATGTTATGGAAACGAGACAAGCTACACTTTACTAATTTGAGGCCGCTGAATTCGAAGATGACATAGAAATTTTCAGCTTAGCTCTAGGTTTTGATTTACAGTTATGGCCTGAAATTTCACTTTTTTCAACTAAATATTAGGTCTCCGTCTTCAAAAGTTGGCAACCCTCTAAGCAAGCACCGTAATTCTCATGCCACGATGAAATCACAAGATCAGTTATTGTCGCTGCAGGTGTTCATCATGTGATCAATAAAACTGTCGCCTGTCAACTCTCTTCAGTTCTTATTAAGTGTTGTACGAAAGCGGTCGTATTGTAGATGGTGTCCCCAAGTTCTTTCATGAGAATTGTGTCGTGATAGTTTCAGCTGGCATTTTACTGTCATGTATTGTGTAGTATATTTATAAAAATATCCCAGAAGTGCATAAATAACCCGAATAACTTCTGCTATATTTGCGGAGACGTGACATTTGCCTCAAGGAAGTGTCTGATTACTCCAACAATAACAAAGGCACATTTCTTGTATTTCGGCTGTAAGGTAGGGGACCAGGACAAAAAATGAGCACCACATGTGTGATGCACTGTGTGCTCATCCGAACTCAATGCGTAGGTGAATGGAAAAGGACATTGTGTGCCATTTGGAGTGCCCGTGGTTTGGATGGTGCCTAGCAACCACAGTAAAGCCATCCCACTACAGGCCAGGAGTGGCCCAAAGGGTTCCAGGAAGTTAAGGTTCCCAGATTTCATGACAACAGCACAGGATGGTGGTAAGGTTCTAGCAACCACAGTACTGACCATTATTTCTGTATGGTGCCCCCTATTCAAAATGATATGTCCATGAAAAAATAATCAACACTTGTGTATCCGAATATACCATCAGCAATTTGGCCTGTGCCTCATGGCGATGGACTTCCTGTTCTTGAACCTCCGGACAATTTTGCTATGTACTGTGACGATGAAGACCGTGTTTCTTCAATCAGCGAAGAACAGCAGCCATCAGCTTCAAGAGATGCAAACTCCTTGCCAAGCATAGACTCCTCCGATCATAAGATCACAGAAGGCAAGCTGAGTGACCTCATCACGTATCTCAAACTTCCAAAAAATAAGGCAGAACTTTTGGCATCAATGTTACAACAGTGGAATTTACTACACAACAAAGGGAAATAGAGCGCTGCAATGTTGGGTGATAATTACTGGATGATGAAAAGGGATGCTTCTAAAACAAAGTACCATCGACAGGCCAAAAGGACATGTCGATAGGGTCAGTAATTTTCTATTCATATTTATTGTACATGTAACTGTGATAGTGCTATTATCTCGAAAACAAGATCTAACCAATGAATTTTAGAATTATTTTCATATTCTATGGCCCAAAAAATATAAAGATAGCATATTCACTTATCCATAACATTCAATCATCCAAAATTTGTTGAACAGTGTAATAGGTTCTGTGATTGTGTGTGTGCGTGCAATAGGAAAGTAGGTATTATGGAATCTGCTCTGAATTCCACTGATTTGCATTTCTTGATAAGCTTTCAGACCCACCTATTCTCTCATGTGGGTAAAAAGGACACTTTTCTTAGGTGTATAAGTATCATATGGGACAGACACTTTGCATGTGTTTGTTATTGTGCAAATACAATAGAACCATGTAGTGCCAAAATCTGACAAGTATGAAATTGACTGTATGACACAGTAGAGCAGTGCTTTCCATTAGTAGGATGATGGGAAATTAAGGATGTCATTTGATATTGATAGATCAGCATATAATGTGGTGTTGTAGACAAATATTCAGTATCTATCTGAATCTAGATTTTGATGTACTGCTCAATTTGTAGCATCCTGTGTGGAATATTTTAGGCATCGTTTGAGGTAGTATTTACTTTATATAATGCCTAAAGCAGGGAGCAGGTAAAATTCACACTCAGAAATGTTGGAATTCTGATGCATAGCTTAGTGTTCCTCACAAAATCTAGTTTTTTCCTTAAGGGTTGGTGAGTTGTGGAAGAGCATTGATTGACCTGCTCATTTGCTGGAAAAGCCAGTGCTGGAAGTTTCCCAGCACTTATAAATACTTGCTTGGCATCACATACGTACATCAGCCGTATGCAAGCCATGTGAATGTTTATGTAGTGCTGCAGGAGGAGTTGTGGCCCGAAATTGTTTGAGCCTTAACAGGTGAATGCATAAACGACCTGTTTCAAGATGATGTCTTCACAGTGAATTCATATTGAGCAGGTCAGTGATTTACTCCTAAATGCATGTTGCATTCATGCAGTTTCAGGCACCTTGTGTTACTAGTTATACCCATTCTTGTTATGCCATGCAGGAGTAAATTGTTTAGTATATGGGATTAAGATACAGCACTACTAAGAATAAACTTAATGTGCTCACTGCTTCCATCATTGATACTACAACTAATAGAAGTGGCATTAAATGCAATGTATACTTTTTCCCTGGCAGCCTTGGAGAAGTAAAAACAGGTAGCTGAAACATCCCCTGATCTGACATTATGTCTAAAGGAAATGCTTTAATTTGTAGTGGAACTTCACACTGCCATGGAAATTTAGTTATGACAATTTATAATACAAACAATGGCAAAATATTTCAGACTGAAGTTACTTGGGTGCTGCAGTGATTAAAATATGTTAACTGATAAAACCATGCAGTATAGATATTACCACCTTCAGTACTAGTTGACATTTCTAGTGGAAATACCACAAATCGTAAATGTGCTGTGCTGCGCAGTATTGATAGTGTTCCAGTTATGCAGGTAACATCTGGCTACAAATTAATTGAGCCATATAAAACTAGAGCTTTACAGGTGCCTGGAAGATAGTGTGGTTATTGATGTCTGGCATTCCCAGAAGTGTTATATGGAAGTCATTTTCATCAGTAAAAATCTTCTTTTATTGTATTTTTTATACATCAGAATATTTTGGCAGTTATGCCAGTGTGTTCCATTGCATACATCTTGAGTGATAGTTCTGTAATTGGGATTCACACTTCACTAAGTGTAAATGTGAATGCATTCTGCATAAATAAATTTTAAATGCATTTAATTAATCTGCCACAATATTGAATTAATATTAATCATAACAAAAGTGCATTTAACTTGTATAACTTACACTCATCTCAAAAAGCATTTTTAGTATGACTAATTCAGTGGAGTGTGAAAAATACACCAGCCATCGAACATGTTATCACAAAATTTGATGTTGGGAAGTTCCATTAAAATTCAATGACACATTCCATTATATTGAACTAACATTTTGAAGAAAAGTGTACAAGTTATGCCTATTACACTTTTTTCCTATTGATTTTTGAGATAGTGAAATGAAAACTGGGTGCATCAGAATTGTTATGCTGTAGGTAGCTTGCCTAATGTGTTTGTTCTCGCATCTGTTCCGTTTTCATCAGTATTGTGAGTACTTTGGAAGTATATAGTATTTGGTTGCTGTTGCTGAATTGGCATGTCCTGGTATTGGCTGTTACTTTCGTTTTTCTTATTCACTTTCCATCCTGTTTGTCTTTGAACACACAATGGGCTTGCAGAAAGCAGGCTTGTTACACAGCTGAAGAGATACATTTTACATTAACTGTGTGCTGGCATAGTTTTTTTTGGGGGGGGGCATTATGGCTACATGCCTTCATGTTGCAATATGCACGTACATTGGGTAGCACTTGTTGAATGGATTGTGACAAAATGTTTAAGTTGTTTGTTTGTGCATTACAAGATCCTTTTGCCTGCAGGAATCACTGGTTATTGCAGGGGTGTGATCCCATAAAGTGAATGTGATTACACATTGAAACTAGGTCCATACCTTTCTTCATTTAAATGTATTAGTGCCTTCCAATTTACTCTTCGTGTAGATGCAGCTCCTGATGGTATGTAATGCATATTGGTGGATATATTTTCATGAAGTCTAACCAGTGCTCTTGTTCTATAAAGGTGCTGGTACTCATGTGACTGGAGTGCGGGGGGGGGATAATCAATTATTTTTTAAGTGAACAACGAAAATCAGTTTGATAAAAAGTGTGTACTTACGTGTATATATTTTTAGACATGTTCCTGCAGAATTTTATTTTTAAAGTGTTTGATTCTTTATAATAATGGTTCTGATGCCATACATTATTTATTACCACTGGCCAGATGGCTTTTTTTGGGGGGGGAGGGGGGGGGCTCCTGTCATGATCATGTCTTGTGACAATTTAACAATGCTGAAATAACAGTTGTGCAAAGTTGTATTTTGAGGTGCGATCGCAAAATTATGAAAAGCAACTATTAGGTTTGTTGTGTGTCTGAATGTCTGTCCATCTGTCCACACAGAACAACTCAGCTCCCACTGGATCTATATTTTTGAAATTTGATATTTGAGTGTTTTAGAAAATCTGTCAAGAAAATTCAGGTTTCATTAAATTTTGACAACAATAACGTGGAGACCTGTGCACATGTATGATAGCGTTTTGCGGATTCTTCTTAGAGTGAGAAATTTTTGAGACAGAAGCTGTGTGGAAAATGTTTAAAGATAATATTGAAAAATATGGTAGAGGCAGATAGGCCACAGATGTCAATGTATGATTATATGGCACATGTGCTTTGTGTGCTGGATAATTAAAGCTACAAATAGACCCTCAGAATATGTAATACTTATTTTTTCCATGGCAACAGTGGTTACATGCACATGCTTCAATGTTACGTTGTATGTACATTGTCTGTCTTGTTATGTTTTGTTTTGCATTGAGAAGCTAGAATAGTGTAGTTAGTATTGAGACTAGGCTATGGGTTGGAAACCAAAATATCAAGGTTTGATTCTTGGCAGAGGCAAGAGATTCTTATCTCTTCTAATGTGTCCAGATCAGCTTTCTGGGCACACCCAGGCTCCTGTTGAGTAGATGCTGCGAGCTTTCTTCATGGGAGGATTGGCTAGGATACAAGGCTGATGGCACTTACCATCTTCTAATGGAGAGGTTAAGAATGCGTGAAACTATTACATGTAGACTTTTCCAAGGCTTTTGATTTAGTTCCTCATGATCAGCTGCTTACGAAACTTGCGGCCTCGGGCGTGAATTTGAGGCTAGTCGTTTGGGTAAGGGAATTCCTTGTAACCTCAGCTGTGCCACAAGGGAGCATTTTGGGCCCACTGCTGTTTTTAATGTACATAAATGATATTTGGAGGAACATCGACTCGAATATTAGACTCTTTGCCAACAATTGTGTAATATATAGTAAAATCACAAATAAAAGAGACACAGAAAAGATGGGCAGTAAGATTTACGAGAGCTGGGGATAAAAATCCACCGGGTTACTCCCTTGGTGACTAAAAAATTCCAGAATCAAGCAGTTGTAAATACTCGGGAATAATCTTACAAAGCGGTTTAATTGGGTGGACCAGGTAAATTACATAGTGCAAAAAACCTGGAAGGCACTTCACTTTGTAATGCGTGTTCTCAAAAAAGGAAATAAGAATGCAAAAAGTTGAGCCTACACGTCATTGGTACATCGTATTCTTGAATATGGGTCTTCATGCTGGGATCCATGCAGAGAAGAACAGATACATTTGTTAGACCAAGTACAGAAGAAAGCTTTGCAGTTTACTAATCATTCTGACTGGGAAACCTTGGCTCAACGTAGGACTATAGCACATTTGTGCACACTTTTTAAAGCATACTCTGGGGAACAGGCTTGGAAAGCTATACGCGACAGGCTGCGAAGGCCTTACTATTGGAGCAGGGTTGATCATGTTCTGAAAATTCAGGACAGGAAGCAGAGAACGGATATCGGGAAGTATTCCTTTGTAAATAGGACCATCAAAAACTGGAACCAACTACCTGTAGAAGCGTTAGGGACTTTCCCTTGAAAACCTAAAATTTTTAGAAAGAAAGTTAGGAAAGCATTTATAGGTGGGATGAATTGAAAGGAATGGAAGTGTGGTGTAGATTGTCTAAAAGTGCAGTGAAGCGAAGTGAGGTGAAGTGTAGTGATGTGAGGTGAAATGGAGCGGTAGGAAATTTAAATGGGGTTAAGCCAAACAAGAGGGTAGTGAAGTGTAGTGAAGTGTAGATGGGTAAAGTTTAAATGGGAAGAAATGATGTGTCGACAAGTGTAGTGAAGTGTAGTGACGGTCTTAGGAACAGGGTGTCTATCAGTATTAGAAGATATACAGACCATATGAAGTTCTACTGCTTCTTTCATATTCATTTGGTTCTATTTTAATCATTATATATATGGCAGTATGTTTTGTATGCTTCTATTTAATTTTGTATATTATGTATTCTTATGATTATGTTTATGTATTCTTATTTTTAATGTACCTTCTGTTCTAGGTATTGTGTTTCATTGTGTTGTTCTGTGTGTAAATATGTACTGTACTAATGCCACCGGCTGTCAACCCAATTGCAGTTAACAAATATATCATATTATATACATACATTACCATGTATGCTATTATAGTTTCAAAGTGACAGCATTATTTAAGCTTTCGTATTGCATCCTGCATTCAACATTTAAATCCAGAATTCAGTTGTGGTGTTCCTTCTGTTGGCTGCCCAACTGCAGTCATGTCGGGGAAAGAATGATCATGGTTGCACCTGGCTACCATCTGTGTGCCTTCTGCATTCCTTTTGCCATACCCACCAGCTGTTACTTGCTTTTTACCTTCCATTTTTTCTACAAGTTATCTCAGTTGGTGTTCTTGGTATTTTATTGGTGTTAATGGAGGAGAGGTTGCATTGCAGATAGGGTGAGTGAGGAGGCAGCCAGCTTGAGCAAACCAGCCATGTTCACTCTTTTTTTGACCCAGGAATAATTTACTTCTTTAACATCTGTAGTATGTGAACCTTGACTGTTTGCAGGTTAATTCGTGACTAAACTTATAATCATCCATACATATTGCCAGCATATACTTCTTTGAAAACAAGATAGTTTGGCATTTGGTCTATGAAGATGATGCTTATTCCTTGTATTAATATTGTGTATAGATGAATTTGTTTGAAAAATTTCCTGATTATTTATAATGAAGTTAATTAATTTGGTCATTGTTACTGATGCTAGAATCAAAAAAAGTGTGACTTAAGATTTTAACTTCTAATGATGGTGAGTTTTGAAATCATGATCTTCTAGGATTTGCAGTTTGGTAGATTATATATAAACTACAGCAGAATGTACAGTTGGTGGCAGTGAACAGTCTTTGTGATATTTCATTATTAAAAAGGGTATTTTGTCTCAGTGTTACATAGTTACATTGTAATATTTTTCATTAAGACACTATATTTTTTTGGTATATTGTTAAGTTACTTGAAAACTGCCATGACTCCTTAAACTTTCTACATTGGACCTATAGTAACTGCACTTGTTTACTCAAAGTCGCTTGATTAATATATCCACATGAGAGTGCCACTGTAATCACTCTCTGCAGCTGTAATGCAGGTGTTATTGCAAGTATTTGTTGGTCAACATGAATGAGGGAATTTGTTGAGTTTGTATACTGTGCATGTAGTACTGTGGCAAAGTTCTGTTTTTTGTTTATGGAGTTGCCAACTTGAATCTGAGCTAGGGATTGATCTGGGCAGTCAAGTTTTTCTCGGTTCCTTATGTGAGTGAAGGAGGGTACATTGAATATGTGTCTGTACACATCGCCACTGTCCTTAAATCTCCGTTCTTGGTCATCTTCATATTTTCCTTGACATTATAATGATTAAGCATTGCATTATTCAGCTAAAGAATGTAGTCTCGACAGGGTGTGACAGTTTGTAACTGACTGGTTCAGTGCAGTGGTTAGCACTTTTATTGTATACTGTTTTAACATCTTGCTTAAAAGACCAGCTATTGGAAGTGAGGTGTCGTGGTTTTCCTCATTCTTTTCTAGCATTTTAAAATAAGCCACACCTATCTTTTTCATGACTCTGTGTCACATGCTAGTTGAAAGCACATGACTTCTTCGTATATGGAAGGCCACAGGTTCAAATCTTGGCCAGGAAAACACCAATCATGGCATATTTTTCTTGTTTCCCTCATTCCTTCTAAGCAAATGCTGTAACACTACATCAAAATAGGCTATGGGGACTTCCTTCTCAACCATTCAAGTTCGTTAATCTTGTTATTGAGCATTTTATAGTATGAACTTCTGACAGCATTGTTAAAAAATTATCTTTTCATGTTTCTACTAACCCATCTTGTATAATAATGTCATTTCTCATTTGGTGGTGATAACCTGTGATGGTGACATTGATTTCCAGCCCAGGCTGGCATATCAAATTGGTCACAAAAGTTGCATGGATCATTGTCTTGTATTTTTGACATATGTTATTTGATGTAATTTGTACAGCTTGTACAGTAATTTTTATCATATGCATGTGGGATTAGTTCTGCATTTTCCATCAGCCATTCTTTGAGATACCTCAGTGATTGCAACATGCACCACTTTCTACCTGTTTCTCCTCCTAGGTTCTGTCATATTTGCAGGTAATGCTGCAAATTATGGTGCTCAAGTCATGAAGATCCTTACAAGGTCTAGTATTAACAGATGGACTAGAGATGGTATGTTTAGTTTTGCAAACAGTACGTATTCACACTTCTTGAAGTTTTCAGATATTCTTGTAGCCGATGACTGAAATGTAAAGTGGCTGATTTTCTCTCTCATGTTGTTGAGAGATGAATCGTTGGAACATGAAGGATAGCTAATGAGAGCCAGATTACATTTGATGCTCCCCACCTTGAGGAAACTGTCATTCTTGGCACATAATGTTGCTGTGTCAAACAAGCTGTGACTGACTTACTCTCCCCCCTTATTTTTTTTTAATGAGGTGGATGACTCAATTAAAGACGAAGGTAACTTCAAGTGCAAGTGGATTTATTGTAAGCCATTGTGACCTTCAGTTTGATCCTTTTTGGCAACTCGGATGTCCAGCAAGGCTGAGGTATGTAGCTGATACGTCAGCACTATGGTCACACACCTGCCCTTTCCGAATGTTTGTTTACCAGAAAGGGGTCAACTTTTTCCACCAAATTATGCAGGAAATTGGCCATAATTTTGTTATGAACCACCAGTCTCCTGCAAAAGAGGTGTTACTCAGCTTTTTCTATAGCGAAATTAACATTTTTCAAGAATGACATGTTTCTCTCAAGATTGGGAACATGAGACATGATTATGCAGTCATTGATTTTCCTTAGAATTTCATGGAATCTGTTTTCAACAGTACAAGGATACAGTTTGTCTGGATACAGATATAGCACCTCTTGGCATTGTTCTGATTCCCTCTGTAAGGTGCATTTGAGCATTTTTGATGCACTGGGAACAGATGGATTTCAAAACTGAACTTACTGTCTGTAGTTCACCAGTCAGTACTAGGCCTGATGGGGATCTCCAGGATGTAGGATTGGTGAAACAAGCGAACTGTTTCGGGTGTGTATTTGTAAGCACATACAGACTCAAACTGGCACTAATGAAAAAAGCAAAACTAGCCCAACAATGATGAAAATTACTGCATGATCAGGGTTGATATTAGGGTTTTACAAACTGAATCAAATCAGGCACATAGAAAATACAAGATCTGGCCAGTTGGTTTATGTGACCACTTTGAGAAGCCAGACTAGTCAATAAATTTTCCCTGTTTGGACTCTGTGTATCAGGGAGGAGGTTATCTAGTTACAGTTAAGTTCATTTTAATGTGGCTCAGTATTTACTGGGTTTTTCATGTAATTTTTTCCCCCTCTTGCATCATATTGTGCAGCCACATTATCCTGTGTGATTGAGAACTTTGTCATTTATTTATTCCCATGTCATTCTTGGCTTGGAGGTTATTTCTGGTGTCAGTTTGATGGGTTCTTCCTGCTTATGAGGGCATATAAGTTTTATCTTCATGTGGTTTCTGTATAATTGCTAAGGACAATTTCTTTATTCTTGTATCCTGCTGATATATGAAAGTAACAGTATGAATAAAACTTCTTTGGAGTCCATTGATTGACGCTACCTCTTTCTGTTGGGGACAGCTGAAGAGGAAACCGTCACACCCAGTAACAGATTCAGTTTCTGAAGTGTGTGTTTAAAAACAGCAGTGTGCAAAATAATAGTCAACACATCATCATCATCAGAAGCACTTAGATGTAGCATAAGGAACCTGAATGTGGGCCATATTTCCCTTTTCAGGTGGAGAGAATGTGAAGAACCTGTCCACCTGAAGAGGGAAATAGGAACGTATTTGAACTGTGGTTTTTTAATTAAAAGATACTGCGTGAAACAAAGTGGAAATCAGTAGCCTTGAATAGTACAGTGCATCACTCTATAGTCAAATAACATAATTCATGCAACAGTGTGAAATAAAAACCAGAAAATTGAATGAACTAAAAAAAATGCATATTTCAAGGTATTTGTATTACATCAGGAACTTTGACTTTTGTGACAGTATTTAATGGAAGTATGAATATTTTATACAAGTGTTTCTCATTTTGAATTAAAGTAAATATACTCTTTCACCCAGCACAAATATTGGTGTTATACGAAATTGAAAGTCAATACCAGTCTGCAGACATCTGTATTATGATGGGAAAATCAAATGTGTCACCAACCATCCCCCAACATCACTGGCACTTGTATGTATGAGATTTGAATTCTGCAATGATTTTTTTTTTTTAAATGCCAGTTTTGCAGAATTTGCTGTTCTGCACTCTCTGTTTAAGAAATGTCTCATTCAAAATATCTGTAATGGAATATGTATGGTCTGTACTGTAAGTTTTGTGTTGACGATTTACGGTTTCCATACGAGTTGAAGTAGTTTCTTCATGAAGTGGCATGGCTATCAGTGATTAAGGATATTTCTGAGCACATTTACTTTAAAACGTCTATGCATTTAGGATCTTCAGAACTGTTTTTTTTTATTATGGTTGCTGAGTCTTGAATAATGTCCGGGAACATGACTTTTAAACACTAATGACGTTTTTCTGTATTTATTTAGGCACGCAGGTCTTGTAGGACGGATTATTCATGTGTATTTAGTAATGTGACGTGTACAGTGAAATCTCGTTTAAACAACACAATCGTAACGATTTATTTTCTGGGCTCCACCAATTTACCGTATATCTTCCTGTAAAAATGTTTCACTTTAACGAATACCGTTGGGACGGAAGTTTTGATGTAACGCAATAGAAACCCATCCCGTCAAGAAATAACGTAAAATAGCGAAATTAAAAAGTGTCCGAACAACATGATGCACACTTCACGATATCCGCTGCTCCATGTGGGGGACAAGAGACGGTGGAAAGTAACGAAAGATCTTAATGGCATACACATAATCGGGAACCGTAAGAATACACACGGGGGCCAAGGCCACCGTGTTTTGTTGGAGATATTGCACGACTAAAACCCTAAGATAAAAGCCCATCCACCGTCACAACGGCAACTCAAAGTTCCACCCAAGCAACACATTCTACACTGCTACCGCAAAAGAGTGTCACTCCATATTTATATTGGTTGATCGTGTGACAGCCGTCGTCGAGCGCTTCGATGTAACTGAAGCAGGAAAGTCGATCTCGATCGAATGACGCCGTGCTTCAAGACGATCATAGATCAAATTATGTCCAAATTGAATACAGCATGTTTTGTAATTCGACCGATACAAGCTATAATGTCTCAAGAAACTTTAAGAATGGTCTATTTTGCATACATACATTCAATTATGAGTTATGGGATAA
>Ga0123355_10004302_pt1 | contig 20700 bp, 15 predicted proteins | sample TergutEmb28metaG_3_FD_89872 | JGI IMG/M metagenome (GOLD analysis project Ga0123355, IMG submission 89872) | Embiratermes neotenicus P1 segment gut microbial communities from Petit-Saut dam, French Guiana - Emb289 P1 | ecosystem: Host-associated > Arthropoda: Insects > Digestive system > Gut ...
GCTGGCGGTGACGGTGGCCCATGCTGAAAATCAGGTAGCTAGTAGAATCAGCGCGCTATCAAACCCAATAGGCATTTATGTAAGCATACCCTTTTGTCCGTCCCGCTGTGTTTACTGCTCCTTTAATACGGCCAATAAGCCATGGAACGAAGAAATGCAAGCACAATATATAAAGGCCCTTATCTCAGAATGCCGGGAGCTGCCGCGCCAATTGCAAGATATGAGTGGAAGTATATCTTCGATATATATTGGCGGCGGAACACCTACGGCTTTATGCGATACTTTGCTGGAGGAACTGCTTTGCGCAATCTGGGGCGTGATTAGCAATGGTGGGAATAGCGGGGAAAGTTGTCGCAATAAAGATGGGTTTAGCCCATATAAGGTCAACAGCACCCTAGAATTTACAGTAGAAGCAGGCCGCCCAGACACTATCACCCAAAGCAAGCTGAGAATAATGCGCAAATATGGCGTAAATCGCATATCAATAAACCCCCAAACCTTCAATGACCGCACCCTAGAGACAATAGGCCGTAATCACACCACAGCAGATTTTTATAGAGCCTTCGAGCTAGCCAGGGAAGAAGGCTTCACCTCCATCAACACAGATATAATAGCGGGCCTACCCGGCGAAGGCCCAAAGGATATGCACCACACCATGGAAGCCCTAGCCCCCCTAAACCCAGAGAATATCACCATCCACACCCTAGCGATAAAGCGGGCATCTAAGCTAAACGAGCACAGGGTAGACAAGGCCCTTTCCCATTACGCCATCCCAGATGTGGCCACAATAGAGACCCAATTAAAAATAGCCCATGATGGCTGCATAGCCCAGGGCTTGTCCCCATATTATTTATACCGCCAAAAAAACATGGCTGCCCTATTCGAAAACACCGGCTACAGCCGTCTTGGCCACGAATGCCAATACAATGTAGGCATGATGGCGGAAGTCCAGACGGTGCTGGGGGTAGGGGCAGGGGCGGTTAGCAAATTTATAGAAGGTACAAAAATAACCCGGGCATTTAACCCAAAAAACCCGGAAACTTATATCGAAAGAAGGTCAAACCCATGATTCAAGCCCCAAAAGGCACCCACGATGTATATGGCGACGAGATGAGCCTATGGCGATACATCGAAGACGAAATCCGCACAATAACCACAGCCTACGGCTACACAGAAATCCGTACCCCAGCCTTCGAGCATACGGAGCTATTCCTACGGGGGGTAGGGGATACCACCGACATAGTGCAAAAGGAAATGTACACCTTCGAAGATAAAGGCGGGCGCAGCCTGTCTCTAAGGCCGGAGCAAACCGCAGGGGTTGCCCGCACCTATGTAGAACGGGGGATGCATAATCAGCCACAGCCTACTAAGCTGTTTTATATTGGCCCTAACTTCCGTTATGAGAAGCCCCAGCATGGACGATATAGGCAGCACCACCAGTTTGGGGTAGAGATTTTTGGGGCATATACCCCTGCTACCGAGGCTGAGGTTATATCTTTGGGCCATGCCCTTATTAGTAAGCTTAAGGTAGAAAATGTATCACTCCACATAAATAGTATAGGATGCGACACATGCCGCCCCATTTATCATCAGCGATTAAAAGAATATCTAGCAGACAGACTAGAGCAGTTTTGCTATACCTGTAAAGAACGCTTTGGCAAAAACCCTCTAAGGATACTGGATTGCAAAGAAAACCGCTGCCAGGCCCTACTAACAGACGCGCCACAGGTACTAGACGCACTAGACGAAGAATGCCGCACCCACTTCCAAGAGCTACAGCTCCTATTAACCCAGATGAATATCCCCTTTGTAATAGACCCAAAGCTGGTGCGGGGGCTAGACTACTATACCCGCACTGTATTTGAGCTAATAGCCCCTGGGTTTACCGTCTTTGGAGGCGGGCGCTATGATGGACTAATTGCCCAGGTAGGTGGCCCGCCAACAGGCGGGGTTGGTTTTGGAATGGGCATAGAGCGATTGGTGCTGCAACTAAAAGAACAGGCCAGCGCCCCGGTAACGGCAACTGGCCCGGCTATATTTATCGGATATGTAGACCCAGGCGGCGCAAGAAAAGCCCACGAGCTGGCATACACCCTACGCCAAGCCGGGATAAGAGCCGAAAGCGAGATTGTAGGCCGCAGTGTAAAAGCCCAGATGAAATATGCCAACAAAGTACAAGCCAGGTATACCACTGTGCTTGGTTGCAATGAGCTGGCTGCCAATGCCGCAACGTTGAAAGATATGCAAACCGGGGAGCAGACCCTTGTAGCATTTGATAAGCTACAAGAGTTCCTTATGGCTTTGTGATAGGCCACGAAGATTAAATTTTGATACTTTGGCAGAACCTTTTTTATCACACAAGCCGCCGTATCGCCCCCCAAAGCCCATCCTCATCAACATGCCCAGTAACATAGTCAGCACATGCCTTTACATCATCAGGGGCGTTGCCCATGGCAATAGAGTACCCAGCATTTGTAAGCATTTCAATATCATTATGCCCGTCTCCTATAGCCGCTACATCCCAGGGCTTTAGCCCAAAATGGTCAAGAACAGGGAGTATACCAGCCCATTTATTAACATCAGCGGCTACAAGGTCATAACAGCCTTCTGCCCAGCTTGTAAAGGTGCAACCGGGCAACTGGCGAAAAACCCCACTCAGCTCTTTCCCAAAAGTAATAATTTGAAAAACCGCAGCATCTATAGCCCGTAATGGGCTACAGAGCTGCGGTTTTTTCATGCCAAAGGCCTCCATTGCTGCCTCAATTTTCTCATCTGAGGCAATGGCGTACTGGTCGTCTTCCTCGCAGAATAGGCAGAGTTGGGGGTTTTTGATTACATAGTCTGCCACCATAGACACAGCATCACTGTTTATCGCGCTTTTGTGGAGTACTTTTTCTCCTACATAGCAGTAAGCACCGTTAAGTGTAACAAACCCGTCAAAGGCCACATCGGGCATCCAGGGCATTTCCTCAAAAGCACTTTTATGACGGCCAGTCGCAAGGAAAAGCAGCACGCCCTTATCCTTGGCGTATTTAAGAGCCATTTTGGCCCTTTCCGGGAGCTTTCCCTGGGAAAGCATTGTGCCGTCTAGGTCAAAGAATATTGCTTTTGGGATATTCACATTGGGCCTACCCTCTTACAGTAATAGTGTCATCCTCGCCAAGGGTCATATAAGTCCTTGCCCCTAGGTTTTGTACCAAAGTGCCTTCTGCCGTAAAGGTGCCGGGGCTTATTACTCTTGCATAATAGTAGTATACACGAACCCCGTCAAATCTGCTGTTAAAGTCGTAGAATGTTACCCGCTGCCCGTCTGTGGTGACATGGACCCAGTGGTCATTGCCTGTACGGGGGGACCTAAACCTTGCAGAGCCGCTAACAAAAGCCAAGCCTGCCGGAAGAAAGTCTGTAACAAGGTAAGAGCCATGGATAGACTTACGAGAGTAGTCAATGGTTATCTGTACCCGTATAAGCTCATCCTGCTCAAAGGCATCTGTGACTTCCTGGCCTCCGGCCCTTAGGAAGGTGCGGCTTACTGTAATGTCGTTGTCTATTATATCCACTTCTTCCAGTGGCACACGCTGGATAGATACAGCGCCTACTGCCCCTGTTACGCTGGTAAGCTCAAATTCATTCATGTTTTGTGTTGGTATGCGTAGGGTGAAGCTTCTGCCCCTGGATAAATCCCGTGTAAACTCCTCGCCAAACATCCTGTAGGTGATGGAGGCGGGGGTGGCGGTGTGGTTTTCTATTTCATGGACTATAAAGGAAAGCCTTTCTATGGCAATATGCAAATCGCTGGTACGAAGCCTTGAGGCGTACTGGTGCAAGCCCAGCATTTGGGGCATGTTAAGGGTTGCGGCAAGGAGCGCAACTGTGGAGGTAGCCTCCAATATGCTGTCCCGGCCCAGATTAGTATTTACCCGATACCATGGCTCAGCCCTTTGTATATTAGGAAGAATGCGCTCGGTGTACATATTTGCGGCAACAACAGTTTCCCCAAGTGCGGCAAAGCCCAGGGCTAAAAACGCCACATCCCTAACGGGTAAATCTTGAACCAAAGCATAGCTTTGCAACTCTAGCAGCACTGGCTCGTGTAGCATTGCCAAGCCGTATAATGCCATCATTTTATTGTCGGCACTTCCCCCTTCGAAGATATTGTATAGATAGTCCCGCAGGGCATTGGTGTTTATATGCTCCAATAAAAAGGGCATTAGCATAACCGTAGTGGCTAAGTCGCTTTCTGCATACGGCAAGATTGCAAGCCCCCCGTCTGACTGCTGGAAGTCTCGTGGGTTAAAGGTTGTGCCACAGTCCCATAGCTCTATATCCGGGAAGTGAGTTGCCAGTAGGCGGTCGGCCTCTAGCCTGGCGGTTAGGCCCTCTAGTCTTGTTCTACTAATATGGCGCATACCTAATATATCCCACAAAAACTGACCGCGGCCTTGGTCTGTAAAGGTGATATTGGTAAGGCCTTGTTGGCCAATGCCAAATACAGTATCCGCCGTCACCTCGTCATAGAAAACAGTGGTGTCTACCTGGCGGTGGGTGGGTATTACCCGGTATTCGTGGCGTACCGCGTCACTTAGGCTTGGGTTGCCTTCTACTACAGCGCGGATTATTAGGCTATTTGTACCTTCCTCTGTCATCTCCCATAGAGGAATATTTACACGCCCAAAGGCCGTGCCGGGTACATGGCGGACTATATCTGGGTTGGTGTCGCACCATACTTCAAAGTTGATAGTCTCGCCACCGGTAAGGCTTGTGCCGTAGGCGTTTACCCCAATGGTGGGTATATCCCCTACTAGGAAGGTGCTGGCTAAGGTGTAGTGTATAAACATGGGGTTTGTGACTATGATATTTTCCACAATATTGCCTGCGTAAAAATCATCGGTGATAGCCGATATAGTCACCCGCCAAGAAGTTATATTGTCTGGCAGTCGGAAGCTAAGCTCTGCATTGCCTGAGGCGTTGGTGCGCTGGGAGGCAAATATGGCAGTGTCTTCAAAGATTTCTCGCAGGTGGGTATCATCGCCATCTGGTGCCCCACCTGGGGTGGCGGCGGGTGCCGGTTCAATATCCGCTGCCATATCATAGGCGGCTTCTTCTGCCATTTCCATTTCTACCATAGCCCCGGCTCCCCACATTGCATGTGTTTCGTCAATAATGCCGTCGCTTGCAAAGGTGCGGTGGGTTGCGGCGCTAAAACGTAGACCGTCGCTTACATTTCTGTACAGGGCATTAAGTGTATTTACATTGTAGTCACGAAGGGCAAACAGGGCCTCGTCTACTATGCTTATATTAATATTGGCCGCCCGTGGGTTGCCGTCCATATCTGTTACTGTAATATTAAGGGTGCTCATATCACCGGGCCTATAGGCCTCTTGGTCGGCGTTGACAGAAATTTGTAGTGCCCTAGCTTCGCTGTTAAAGCGTAGATGCTGCTCCATATCCCAGCCTGTGTGGTAGGTGTGGCCATTAAAATGGAAGGCGTATACGGTTACATTGGGTACATGCTCCTCCGCAAAGGTGAAGGTAAAGGGGTTTTGCGGCCCAACCTGATAGTGAAGGATTCCCCCCTGCATTGCTACAAACAGGAAGCTGCCCCGTGTTACAGGCTCTGTGCCGCGTTTTACTGTAAGCTCTACCTCATCCCCTATATCGTAGGCCTCGCCCCTATCTCTGGGGTTGTATAGGAATAGGGTATTGTCGTTGGCCCGCCACAAAAACTCGCTCCAATCCCGTCCTATAAACATTTGATGCTCTATCCGCCGGCCATTGCCGTCAGTTGTAGTCACCTTTGCGTGATAGCTTTCGTATTGCCTGTTTGGAACAGTAAACTCTCTGTTTGCCTCGCCATTTGCGTCTGTGGTTAGCTGGAAGCTGTCTATCCTTTCCTCTCTAGGCTCGTGGCGGTAGCGGGGTATTACTCTCCGCTCAATAAAGCAATAAAACTCGCCAATCCGCTCCTGTACCCAGTATACACGGAATATTTCAACATCAAGAACCTGGCCCTCTACAGGGTCGCATAAAAAATCTCCCCAGTGGGTAGAGGTTCCGTCATTGATTCTGTCTAAGGTAATATTATTCACATCCACAGTAAGGGTAGCGTCTGCCCCGCTGCGGCTTGCATTGGCGTTTACATGGATATCATTGATAAAGACATTTACATTGGCCCTACGGTGGGTAAGCCCAACCTCTGGCAAGGTAGCCCATACAGAAAAATCAAGGCCCACCCGCCCTTGGAGGTACTCCCTGTTAACCTCTGGAGTAACGGTTATAGAAAACTCCCCATCTGTGCCGGTAACGGCCCGGCCGTCTGGGATGTGTGTTAAGCCCCATCCCCAAAATTCGTAATCAATAGGAAGCTCGGAAACAGGGGTGCCTTCAAAAAACTCTGCCCTTGCGGTAAAAGTAATTTCCTCACCGGCAAAAATAGCTCGCCGGTCAGAGGATACTAGCATCTGATAAGGAGGCTTTACAAAATCCTCAACATTGAAAAACATAGAGCCAACAATTGCATCCCCATAGCTGATGGTAAGGCTATAAGAGCCTGGGTCTAAATGAGGCAACTGGATTTGGCCAGAATAAGTGCTATTTAAAACCGGAATAGTTTGGCGATGCAAAATATCCCTAGTTTCCATATGCCAGCCCCAACCCCTGCGGGTTATTGTGGCAGTTAAATGGCTGATATTTGCGTCACCGCTACGGCTTTCTACAAAGCCCCAGAAATTAAGGGTATCGCTGCGCTGGAATAGGGTACGGTCTAGTTGCAAGACAGTCCAATAGCCCTCGTCTTCAGAAGGGCCACCCCACCAGCTTCTGCCGCCGCTTCTGCCTCGCAGTAGTAGTAAGGATATTTCCTTTCCGTCGGCTGCTGTGATTGTAATATTGTCTTCATGGTTTAAGCTTCGCCCCATAAGGGCAACGCCGCTTTCGTCTGTGGTGTGGATACTATGATATAGCCGGTCGTGGACTTGTGCATTGGCGGCAGGTTGACCTGTGGTCATGTCGTTGACCCATAGTAGGGCCTGGTCAGCATCTGCAACTACCTGTACGGCAAGGTCTGTAATCTGGACTAAAACCTGATCCTGAAAATCGCCAATTGCTGCGTTTATTACATAAAAGCCCTGGGGTAGGGTATCTGGCAATTCCAATACTTCAACCCAATTGTCATCCCCCTGCTGCTCTGTGATGTCAAATGACATTAGGCGGGTAAGGCGGGAGGTGTCTACAAGGCTCCTTTGCCATGCAAATTGTGTCCACCAAGGCACATTTGTAAGCTGCCTAACCGCCTGAATGGCCTGTTCACGGCTATCTATACGGTATACGCCAATATTAACAACAGGCCGAGATGCGTTACGAGAGTCATAGCTAAGCCTAAAATTGACCTGTGGCGGCTCAAAGGAGGGAAGCTCTATATATCTGTTTAAAAAGCGGATGCTCTCAACCCACTGGTTGCGCAAATCATCAGATTCCGGGGCTGTTTCAAAGGAAAACACATGGTCTTCCCCAATAATTTCATTGGTGCCAGGGAGTCCAACACCAGAACGCAGTGTAACGGTGTAAAGCTGCTGGTGAGCCAGAGGGTTTCGAGGCATGAAAATGGAAGTAGCCCCACGGGTTATAAAGCGCCCATCTACATGGGGGTAAATGCTGAAATAGTCTTCAATGCCAGTGTGGTCGGAAGCGGTGAATGTGATTTCGATACCAGTGTCTACAGGCACATTAACAGATTGATTGCCGGGGAGGTTTGATGCCACCTCAAAGCGTATCGTAGTCTGAAAAGCCCAGGTGATATCTGCCAGCGCCCCCCTGTCTAGCCTAAAAAGATATAGGCTATTAGAGGAAAGAGTTGCAGCCGGGGTAACAAGAAATGTATTGCTGCCGGTGCGCTCTACGGTAGGGTCTGGTTGGCCGTCTATTGTGATAAGTGGCATGTCTGCATTGTTGTAGGGGGAGGTTAAAACGAATGCGCTGCCTGTGTCTACCCCCGATATGCCCTGTAGAGTGGGTTCAAGGGTAAACCCTTCACGAGGGACTGGGGCAGCCACAGCCTGAACTGGGGTAACAACACTTGCAGGGGAGGGAAGATTAAAAAGAATGGCACCTACCAATAAAGCAAGTGCCAAAAAACACGCGATAATTTTTTTCATAAGGTCACAGCCTTTCTGGGCATTTTTGGGGGTATTAAAGTATAACCCACTTTACAGAATAAAACAGCATGTAGATAAAAAGGTTCCCAAGCGGGGTGAAGGCTTTTAAGTCCATCAATAATATATTTACGCACCTGCAAAAAGAATATATTGAGATTTTAGACGATATATTAACATACCATATACAGTGCAATAGCTTGTAATTAAAGGGGTAATGTAATGTTTGGCAAAATAAAAAGCATCCTTGGTATGGGCAATGCCATAGTAATAATGTCTCCAATGGATGGGGTAGTGATTCCCGTCACCGATGTAAAAGACCCCATCTTCCATGAAGAAATGCTGGGGAAGGGGGTAGCGATAATACCTTCCGGGGGATGTGTGGTATCCCCGGTAAACGGGACGGTAGACCGTATGTTTGAAACCTTTCATGCTATAAGCCTAGTCTCGGAGGATAGGGCTGAGGTATTAATCCATATTGGGATGGATACGGTTAAGCTAAAGGGTCAGCATTTTACAGCAATGGTCAAAACCGGGGATGCTGTTAAAACCGGAGATATGCTAATTAAATTTGACAGGGAGGCCCTTATTCAAAAGGGCTATGATTTAACCACCCCTGTCATTGTATGCAACTTTGATGAGTACAAAAAGATTCGGATTCAGTCTAATCAAGATGTTAAGGCCGGAGAAAGCCTGATTACTCTGGAAAGGTGAATGGTCTATGACTGTTTATAAGGGGAAAGGCATAAGCCCAGGAATAGCTGTGGGGCCAGTATTTCTTCTGAAAAAAGCTGATGTGCCTATTGAAAAGGCCTTTGCCAAAAATACGGGCCACGAGTGGGCACGCTTCCTCACGGCAAAGCAGGAAACAGACAGTCAGCTTTCCACCTTGTTTCAAAAAGCCAAAGGGGAAATAGGCGAGGGCGAGGCTATGATTGTAGATGTTCAGCGGATGATGCTGGAGGATGGGGACTTTATTGAGTTTGTTGAAAATTTGATTAAAAATGAAAAATACACTGCCCACTATGCCGTCATCCAAGCGGGCAAACATTTTTCAGATTTTTTTTCAGCCTTGGAAGATCCATATATGAGTGCACGGGCAACAGATATTGGGGATGTTTCCCATCGTTTGGCTCAGAGGCTACTTGGGCGCGATATGGGAATATGTTTGAAAGAGCCATCGGTTGTGTTGGCAGAGGATTTGGCGCCCAGCGAAACCTTGCAAATGGATAAATCAAAAGTTCTGGCCTTTGTGATCCAAAGAGGCTCGGGCAATTCTCATACCGCAATATTGGCGCGGATAATGAATATCCCATGTGTTGTACAGTGCGATGTGGCATTGGATGAGGCTATTGTGGGAAAGGAAATGGCTGTGGATGGGGAAATGGGGCTGTGCTATCTGGAACCCTGCAAGGCAACTACCACCCAATTACAGCAAAAGCAAGAAAAGCTCCTTTTGCGCAAAGGGCTACTAGCCAATATGCGCGGCCTTGCCACCATTACCAAGAGTGGCAAAAGGATAGGACTGTTTTCAAATATAGGCAGCTCTGACGACCTTGTACATGTTCTTGAAAATGACGCAGAGGGGATAGGCCTATTCCGTAGCGAGTTCCTGTACCTTGGCCGCAGTAGCTTCCCATCTGAGGAGGAGCAATTTGATGCGTACCGCAAAGTTGTGGAGGGCATGGAGGGTAAGCATGTAATAATCCGCACCCTGGATATTGGTGCCGATAAGCAGTTGGAGCATTTTAAGCTGGATGCAGAGGAAAACCCTGCCTTGGGGCTTAGGGGGATTAGAATCTGCATCCAAAGACCGGATATTTTTAAAACCCAGCTTAGGGCAATTTACCGCGCATCTGCATTTGGGGATATTGGGGTCATGTTTCCCATGATTTCATCACTGTGGGAGGTCAAGCATTGCAAGGAATTTATATCAAAAGTACTTGCAGAGCTTAAGTCTGAAGGAATAATTCCAGGCAATGTGAAAATAGGTATTATGATAGAAACCCCGGCGGCGGCTATGATTGCCTGTGAGTTTGCCAGAGAAGTAGATTTTTTTAGTGTAGGCACAAATGACTTGACCCAATATGTTTTAGCCGTAGACCGTCAGAACAGTAGGCTAGAAAGTTTTTTTGACCCTCATCACCCAGGGGTAATGAAGATGCTGGAAATGGTTGCAAGGGCCGCTTGCTCTGCTGGGATTTCTGTAGGTATTTGCGGTGAGCTTGCCGCTGATTTATCCATTACTGAGGCCTTGGTTAATATGGGCTTTGACAAGCTTTCTGTTTCCCCGGGGCATATTTTGGGGCTTAGGGAGGCTATAAGAAACATCGACTAAATACATAAATCATTTTAAAGGAGTGGTGCATTATGGTTGAAATTAGGCATGTAATTGCAGACGAGTTGGGTATCCATGCCCGTCCGGCGGGGCTTCTTGTTAAGCGTTGCAGTGCCTTTGGCTGTGAAATAAAAATAGCCACGCCGGAAAGAACCGTGGATGCAAAACGCATCATGGGAGTTATGGGGCTTGCCGCCAAGTGTGGCGACGAAATTACCATGACCTTCCACGGCTTGGATGCAAAGGAAGCCGCGGAGGCGCTGGAAGTGTTTTTGAAGGAGAGTTTGTGAGGAGGAACAACATGGTTATGAAGTATTTGCAACGTATTGGCAAATCATTGATGATTCCTGTTGCGGTACTGCCTGCGGCGGCGCTGCTTTTAGGGATTGGTTACGCCATCGACCCTGATGCCTGGGGCGGAAATAACATAATCGCTCATTTCCTTGTTCAAGGGGGGGATGCGATTTTAGGTTCTATTGCACTGCTGTTTGCTGTTGGTGTTGCTTATGGTATGAGTAAGGACAGAGACGGCTCTGCGGCTCTTGCGGGGCTTACGGGCTGGCTGGTAATCACTACACTTCTTAGTCCTGGTGCTGCGGCGGGCTTCCTTGGGGAGTTGTCTCCTCAGCATTACCTAGCCTTTGCCAGGATTGAAAATGCGTTTATTGGTATTATTACGGGTATTATTGCGGCAGAGCTTTATAATCGGTTTTCTAAAACCGAGCTGCCTACCTGGCTTGCGTTCTTTAGCGGCCGAAGATGTGTGCCCATTATTACTGCCGGGGTAATGTCGGTTGTATCTATTTTATTCTTGTTTATTTGGCCGCCTATCTTCTCGGCGCTTTTGACCTTTGGGGAGTTTATCCAGGGGCTTGGTGCCTTTGGTGCGGGGCTTTATGGCTTCTTTAACCGCTTGCTTATCCCCTTGGGCTTGCACCATGCACTTAACTCAATATTTTGGTTTGACTTTATTGGGATTAATGACCTTGGGTATTTTTGGGCAGGCCTTGGTGGTGGCGGTGTTGTTGGAGAAACAGGCCGCTATATGGGTGGCTTCTTCCCAGTTATGATGTTTGGCCTTCCAGGGGCTTGCCTTGCAATGTACCGGGCGGCGGAATCTAAGCACAAGAAGCGGGTGTTCGCCCTTCTGGCGGCAGCGGCTCTTACCTCCTTTGTAACAGGTGTCACCGAGCCAATCGAATTTGCATTTATGTTTGTTGCGCCTTTATTGTACTTGGTTCATGCGCTTCTTGCCGGTATTTCGCTGCTCCTTATGTACGCCTTTGCTTGGATTGCAGGGTTTAACTTTAGTGCTGGCGCAATCGACCTTGTTCTAAGTATTAGAAACCCCTTTGCGCAACATATTCCGCTTTTATTGCTGTTTGGTGTAGGTTATTTCTTTGTGTATTTCTTTGTTTTCACATTCTTCATAAAGACGTTTAACCTAAAAACCCCAGGCCGTGGCGAAGACGACGACTTGGAAGAAGAGATGAAAATCGAAACTACCACAGGAGATTGGCCCGCAATGGCTATGGCCTTTATCGAAGCCCTAGGCGGAAAGGAAAATATCACAGAGGTTGACTATTGTGCCACAAGGGTACGGACAGAGGTAAAGGACTATCTGCTGGTAGATGAGAAGAAGATAAAAGCAGCGGGAGCCGCCGGGGTTATACGCCCAAGCAAGAACGCTGTGCAAATCGTGATTGGGCCTAAGGTCCAGTTCGTTACGGATGAGATGAATAAGGTTTTGAAATAGTTGGTTTTTTGCTTAAATTAAAAAGGGTTGTTGCTTTCTGCCTTCGCAGTTTGCAACAACCCTTTTTTGCCTTCATTTCAACAGCCCTACAGACCAGACAAAACCCCGGCAACTTCCTTCAATTTCTCTACAACATTTATCCCCTGTGGGCACTTCTCATTGCATACTCCGCAGCCTGTGCACTGGTCTACGGTTGCGCCGCGCTTTGCATTCCACATATTTTTGGCTTGGGTGGAAAGGCCGTATACATTGTGATATGTGTAGGCATTAAACACATGGGGTATATTAATCTCCTTGGGGCAGGGCATACAGTAGTCGCAGCCGGTACAGTATAGGTCGGAGAGTTTTTTTAGTTCTTCCATCATTATAGCTGCTTTGGCAAAATCCTCTGCGGTCATGGGTTCTTCCATATTTGCTACCTTTAGATTGCCCTCCAGCATTTCCATAGTCCCCATGCCGGAGATTGCGCAGGAGACATTTCTGTTGCCAAGGACAAAGCGCAGGGCAAGCTCTGGGGTTGAGAAGTCTTGGCCCAGCAGTTTTCCCGAAAGCTCTGAGGGTACAGATAAGCGGCCTCCGCCAATTGGCCCCATTATTACTACACCAATGCCTTTTTGGGCTAGGTAGTCTATATTTTTTTCGTTGGAGCGGTCTAGCAAATTGTATTGTATTAGTGCTGATGAAAACATTTCAAAGGTTTCTACTACATAGGGTATATCATTTACATCCCCGTGGAAGGAGAAGGATATGTGTTTAATAAGGCCTTCGTCTATGGCTTTTTCGGCTTCTTTTTTTAGGCCAAACTTCATTACTTTATTGTCCATGGCGTTTCTGTTAATGCCGTGTAGATGGTAGAAGTCTATATACTCCATGTCCAGTAGCTTTAATTGCAACTCTAGCATCCGGCGGAAGTCTGATGTGCTGTTTACCTCGTCCATTGGGATTTTTGTGGCTATCATGACTTTGCCCCGGTTCATGAGTTTTACCGCCTTGCCAAGGGTGGCTTGGCTTTTGAAGTGGCAGTAAAACTGGGCTGTGTCAAAATAGTTAACGCCTGCATCGTAGGCGGCTTTTAGTAGAGGGATGGCCTTTTCCTCATCTACAATCCAGGTGTCGTCTCGCTGGTTCTCGTACCAGGATAGCTTTTCTCTTGCTTTTTTTTCCTCTTCACTCATCTCGGCTATTTTTATTTCTGGCAGGCGCATTGCCCCAAAGCCTAGGGTCGATATTCTCTTTCCGGTGTTGCCGAAAGCGCGGTATATCATGTTGTACCTCCTTTTGTACGTATGGTTCCTTTTTGCATGGCTTTATTATGCTGGTCTTGTTTATAAGTATAAGCTACAGAGGCTGCGCTATCAACCTCAGTTTTTTTGCTTCATGGCATTATATACTTACATCGCATCTACTTCTCGTCAGGGAGGCCATCATCGATTTCTCCATGAGTTTGTTCAAACTCTTCAATCCATTCAGCAAGCTTGCGCTGTAACAACGCCTTGTCAGGCAGATATAGACTATACTCCGAGGCAAAAATATTGGCATTTTCGGGTAAGGTTAGCTCAACTATGCTATCGCTCTTCTCTTTGCACAACAATATCCCAACCGTGGGATTTTCCTTCTCTGTTTTAACATGGCGGTTAAAGTAGTTTACATACATCTGCATTTGCCCAAGATCTTGGTGTTTTAACTTCCCAATTTTAAGGTCGATAAGCACGTAACAAGCTAATAGGCGATTATAGAAAACCAAATCTACCCTAAAATGGTCTTCATCAAACGTAAATCGTTTTTGCCGAGCTTCATATAAAAACCCTTTACCAAGTTCAAGTAAAAATTGCGATAACTTGCTCAAAAGTGCCTTTTCTAAGTCGCTTTCGTTGTATGACGCATCTTCTGCTAAGCCTGTGAACTCAAGAATAAATGGATTTTTCAGCATGTCATCAGGCTTTTCTATTATTAGTCCTTTTTGTGCTAAACGCATAACCCCTTCTTTGTCGCGGGATAAGGCAAGGCGTTCATACAAGCTACTGCCGTATTGGCGCTGTAAGAAGCGATATGACCATTGCTGTTTGACTGCTTCAATTTCGTAAAATCGACGTTCATCATCATTTTTTATTCGCATTAGAATTAGATAGTGTGACCAGCTTAAAGAGAATGGGTACAATTGGCTAATCATTGCTTGGCTTTTCGCTGTGAAATTCTGGCTTTCAAAAAAGCTAATCAAGGATTGGCTTTTTATATCGTTGTTCGATTCGAGAGATGTTGCAGGCTTAATTAAAGGAGCGTACACGTTATAAAATTGTTTGGCATTTTTGAGCGTTGATAACGAGAAGCCACGCTGATATTTTTCTGTTAAAAAATTTGCGAGATCACGCATTAAGCCAGTGCCATATTCCGCGCGTGCTTTGCCACCTTGCTCTTCTATAACAATCATGCGTCCTATTTCAAAATATGTCACACACATGGTCAAGTCAGCAGTGCGTCCAACAAACCGTCGGGCTTGCTCTATAATCTGTGCTACATTTTCGAAAAATAAATTGCTTTTTGGGTTATTTGGCAAGTCGTTCATATCATGCCTCCTTGTATTTTGCAAGACTTCGAAATCATACTATAAAGGATGCCCAATTGATATAGCATGTCCCATGGCGGCTGTAAAGAAGATTACTAGCTTTAAGATGCATCAGCAAATAGAAGGTTATATGTCGCATCAAATTGACTCGTTTTTTTGGCCAAAAGCGCTCCCCTTCCCATTTCATCTAATCTATTGTAAAATCCCCACAGGCTTCTCACCTTCTAATGCACCAAATTAGGAGGCATAAATGCAATATCTAGTAACAGCAAAAGAAGAAACATTTGAAAAAGTACGCACAGCGGTATTTGTAGACTACGAGGCATGGTTCTACGGATGCAAAAACCAGTACCAGGCAGAGCCGGATGTTGTGGGCTGGTTTAATCATATCAAGGATAAGGGGCAGATAGACGATGTATTCTTCTTTGCAGACTTCTCTCACGATGCCATCAAGGACCATATTGTAAAACTAAGGAATATCTCCAACAGCATAATAGACTGTTCTAAAGGCGACAAGACCAAAGAATATACAGACTTTATAATGCTAGACCATATTTATCAGCGCCTGTTTAGGCAGGCAGACATTAAGCAGTTTATATTGTTTACCGGAGACAGTCATTTCCAAAGTGTAGTCGCGTTTTTGCGTAATTTTAACGAGAAGAAGGTGGGCATATATGCCCTGGAAGGGTCCCTTAGCCCGCTACTTGCAGAGGCATCGGACTGGTATGTAAAGGTAGTACCCTCAAGCGGGCGGTTTGAGGCAATTAAAAAGGCACTGCTTAAAAATCTGCTGTGGATAAACGAAAAGCCAGACGCAGTGCCCACATTTTCCAAGACTGTAGGTGTAATAACCCGCAATTATCCAGAATATCCCGAGCAAGATGTTGCAAATGTATTAAGCACCATAATAGCAAAAGGGATTGTAAAGCAAGAAGAGGCCGTGCTGTCTTATAGTGGCGTAACGGTAAAGAAACTGGTAGTAACAAAAGAATGAAAATGTAAATCATAAATCATTAAACAGGTGAGAAGCCCACTTATAATCCAACCCAGTTATTACGAAACTATTAAGAATCTATAACAAAACCGCTATGACTATTGCGTAGCGGTTTTTTTTTGTTAAAATATAAGCAACTCGAATTTTGTTGAAATGCGGAGGCGATAGTATGAGACGGGCAATATACATAATTTTAATAGCCGCCATAATTGCGACCATGTTGCCAAATAGAGCCCAAGGGGCATTGGCACATGTGCGGCTGATTATAGATAATCACGAGATTAGCGGCCTAGACACCCCACCGGTAATATTAAACAACAGAGTAATGGTACCGGCCCGTGCAGTCTTTGAACGGGTAGGGGGCAGTGTCCAATGGGACGAAATACATAGGATAATAACAGTGCATTATGGCGGCGATATACTACTTATGACCGTAGGCCAAACCCAAGCACAGCTTAACGGCAGCATAATCCACATGGAAGTACCCCCTACAATAATAGGTGGCAGGACACTAATACCCCTGCGCTTCCCTGCGGAGGCCTTTGGCTTTGACGTAGCATGGGACCATGTAAGCAGGGCGGCAATCCTTCACTCGCCACTGGAGGGCGAGTCGTTGGTTCAAATTACCGACCCTCATACTTATGACCCCACCATAGAGGATACCCCTCCCCAAAGTGACCCAAACCTTGCAAGGAATATTTCCACTACGCCAATAGTGCCTATTCCCCACCCAGGGACTAATATAATAAGCCTACTAAGCCCACTGGATACAGGGGCACATGCATATGCGATTATTGCGTCTTCTCCGATTACAGATGTTAATCATTTTCTGCTTCCTGATAATAGACTTGTAGTAGATATTTACAATGCAGTGTCAAGCCTATCGGGGCCCTTTGTGGCCTTTGGGCCTGTTAGCGAGGTGCGCTCCTCTCAGTTTTCTAGGGCACCTAATATAACCAGGGTGGTCTTTGATATTGTAGGAGCTGTGGAGTATAGCCTGGCCCTTTCCTACGACCGTCAAACCCTGACTGTGGCCTTTTCGGTAAATAATATTTCCAATGTAGTAACTTCTTCTACGGCTCATTCCGATACCTTGGTGATTACAGGCGACTTCCAGCCCAGTGTAAGGCTTTGCTCCGCAGGGTTCCCCTTTCATCTGACTGTGTATATTGACAATGCACAAATGTCTGCCTTTGGTGCGGACATGCCTGTTGGCATTTTTGGCTCCCACTATGTAACTGGCCAAAGCCCAGATGGGGTTGCCTTTGTACGGATATACTTCCGGGGGGAATGGCCCGCAATTGGCTTGGCCCATGGAAGGGATTCTGTCTCTATTGCAATGCACCACGGCCTTAATGGTGTGCGCTATGACTTTGCAACCAGGGAGCTACGTATTTCACGAGATGTAGCCTTTATAGATTTAGGACAAGTTATATACACAGAGGAATATCTCTTAAACCGTTATACCTTTACAATGCCTCCTGGCTTTTCTGGCCTTGGCCTTGGCTCCCTGTATGTGGGGGATGGATATATAAGCTCTGTAAACCTGCGGCAGGATGTTTCTGGCAATACCATAATCGTATTTGAAACGGCTAGGGTCATGGCCTTTACTATCCATGAAACCCCAACATATTATATTATCAGAGGCAATTTGCCCCAGGAAATTTACAACTTTATCGTAGTAATAGACCCAGGCCATGGCGGCCGGGACCCGGGTACATCCCATCACGGGGTGGTTGAAAAAGAAGTTGTGCTATCTATCTCCCATATGGTGATGGAGCTTTTAAACCAGAACCCCAATATCCGGGCCTACATGACCCGCCACGGGGATGTCACCGTTGCCAACTCTTGGCGGGCGGCTTTTGCCAACCAGATGGCAGATTTATATGTATCGGTACACGCCAATGCAGCCAGCAACAGGCCCACCGTAAGCGGAATAGAAACCTGGTATATGAACCATTCCCGTGAAACCGCCTTTACCAGTAGGCAGCTAGCCGGAATGATACAGTACAACATGATAACCGCCACCGGTGCTATAGACAGAGGGCTAAGGACGACCCCCAATTTTATAGTGCTAAGAGATACCCATATGCCAGCGGTGCTTTTGGAGGTTGGGTTTGTGTCCAATGCCCAGGAGGCTGCCAGGCTTGCCACAGCAGAGCATCAGCGGGTTTTGGCAAGGGCTATCTATGAGGGGATTGTTGAGGCTTATGGTGCTTATACGCCTCGGCGGTAGTTGTATAGTCCTTTCGATTTGAAATGGGCTGGGAGAGAAAATGTGCCGCGCAAAGGGAAAAAGGCATATAAACTGCGAATAACGGCAATAAAACGCCAAAAATCTTCAAAAAAGCGGCGATCGCTTTTTCCAAAATCATCGGTGCAAATAGGCCACAGAAGACGGCATCTTATAATGCTTCTGCTCAACCCTTTATTTGCTTTAAATAGTTAAGTATAAAACGGCCTCGCCTGGGGCTAAAGCGCGAAATAGTATGCGTTTTAGCATGGGCTGGGCCGTTTTAGTGTTCATGATTTTGTTAATGAAATGCTCCGGGGGTGGTTCTAGGTGTTTCGTGATAGTAGGGACAATCTACATCATAGGCGGAGTAGGTATTATTTACGAAGGAGGGTAGCTCCTTTAGGGTGCATTTGCCTTCTTGCTGATAGAAACAGGTGTGGGTGCAGTTTATGTCCATGATTACCTCCATGATGATTTTATATGTTTAGTTTGTGCAATGATGGTTGGGACTATCCTTTGGGAATTTGTGTTATTATGGTACTAAATGGCGGCAGATGATTGGAGTGGGTGAGCAATAGTGAAGATATTAATTTTGGGTGCCAGTGGAACTATTGGTAGTGCTATTTTCAAAAGTGCTTCACATAAATATCAATGCTGGGGGACGTACAACAAAAATGTCCCTTTGGATTTAAACTCGGAAAGCATTGTGCAATGGAGTATTGAGGATACCGCAACGCTAACGCATTTACTTGAAGATGTATCACCGGACGTTGTGATTTCATCTTTATCTGGGGATTTTGAGATGCAGTTATCTGCTCATAGGCATATTGCCAATTTTTTGCGCAAAACAGAAGCATCTATGGTTTTTGTCTCCACTGCCAATGTATTTGATGGTGCGGTAGACAAGCCGCACACAGAGCTTGATGCGCCATATCCAGTTAGCAGATACGGCAAGTTTAAATTGGAATGTGAACAATTGCTGCAATTGTCCCTTGATGAAAGATGCTTGATAATACGAATACCAAAAATAATGACAGAAGACGTTGCAAGCAACCTAATATTTGGCGAGCCTGTTTATAGAAACCTGTATGCCAGCTTTAATACGCCTCAAAATGTAGCAAATGCAATCATCAAATGTATACAGGTTAGGAAGCACGGCGTGGTTCATGTATCAAGCTATGATTTTATGTCCGCAGATAGGGCATGTATTCTCATGGGCAAGAGCGGGTATATTGCAGAAGATTTAACCCTTAATGCCTATGCCAGCATGATGGACTGCCAATTAACGGACGTGAAGCTATCAACAAATGGAAGCTTTTACTTTGCGCTGCAAAGTGTGGATAGTATTTTGGAGAGCTTTGTTGTCTCTTGCTATGATATCGTGAAGGCGGCAGGGGCTATGGGGGATTTGCCGTGAACGGCATGTGCTTTATATTTTTGTATGAAACCAAAGCATTGTAAAAGAGGTTTGTTATTGTGATAATTCGAAATTACACAAAAAAAGATGAGAGAGCATGGGTGCGGTGTCGCCTACTTTCATTCTTAGATTCATCCTACTATGATGATGTAAGGACACCAAGGAAGCATATGAACATCCATCAGTGTGCCTTGTCGCTGAAGAAAATGGGCATTTAGTTGGCTTTATTGATGTCGAATATGAACGGGTAGAAGGTGAGGTTTGCTATTTAAAAGGTGGTTTAGGTGCTGTAATTTGGCATCTTGGTGTTTTGCCAGAATATAGGGGGCAAGGTGTGGCTCGCGCACTATGGCATACTGCAAAAAATACGTTAATAGATATGGGCATTCATCGGTTTGAGGCATGGACACAGGACGATGAAGCATCATGTAGTTGGTATGAGAAAAATGGATTTCAAATGAAAGATGCATACTTAAACGCTTTTGTGCGAGGGTCGCTAGATGACGCTACAATAACAAAGCTAATTAACCCAAGCGCTGTAGATAATATGTTGGGGATACGCTGCTTGAATTTTGAAGCGCCTATTGCGCGAAAAAGCGAATTGAAGAGGATTTGCTACCGCCTTCATGAAGTTAGAGTTTATGAGTGGAGGCTTTAGTGTTCTCCAAAACCTAAACCTATAATTCAATTGATTTTGACATGGATTTTTAATCGTCGATGGGATGTGTGAAGTTAGAATTATTTGATAATCTCGAAAGATTTGACAAGGAAATTGCTACAGAGTGGCGAGAGTATTTGGATACCCATATGCCAAATAGAAGGATTGGCAAAGAAGAACGAGACAGCATAATCGCTAAGCAAATCGCAAGCTTACGAAAACGATATGCAACAAAGCTACTTCAATTAACTTACCTCAAACCAAAGGGTATGCGTGCTTACGGACTGTATACTACGGCATACCTTGACGACACACAATACTCCATTGATATTACCCACGTATCATCCACTCATCCAGATGTTGATTTCGACATGGTGGACGGAATGTATCAGTGTAGTCAGCATGTGGGAAAGGTTTGCAACGATTCTGACTTAAAGCATGAAATAAATTTGTTGTACATTGAGGACACGATAGAGCTGGAGCGAATACCGATTTATCAGGCAAGTAATTTATAATAACGCCTGGACCACGTGAATCTAATTTAGGTAATATTGCACAATGATATTAATAAAAACATTTTTTCACACA
>Ga0123355_10004303_pt1 | contig 20699 bp, 13 predicted proteins | sample TergutEmb28metaG_3_FD_89872 | JGI IMG/M metagenome (GOLD analysis project Ga0123355, IMG submission 89872) | Embiratermes neotenicus P1 segment gut microbial communities from Petit-Saut dam, French Guiana - Emb289 P1 | ecosystem: Host-associated > Arthropoda: Insects > Digestive system > Gut ...
AAAAAAAAAAAATATGAAAAAAAAAAAAAAAAAAAAAAAAAAAAAAAAAAAAAAAAAAAAAAATCCCGACTACGTAAAGAGATTTTTCTGTTCTCCAAAACGTCCATGTCGTCTTTGAGGCCCACCCTACCTCCTATTCTGTGGGTACGTTGTCTGAGCGTGAAGCTGACTGCTCACCTGCACCTAATAACGATGTTAAGAATGAGTGGAGATATACCTGCAACCCCCCACCCCACCCCACCCAAATATGTCTTCATGGTGTATGTAGAGAATACTTTCATCTTTCAGCCCAATACTCTGTCCAACACTGACAAATTATATTCAGGTACACAAATTCGCGTTATTTAAAAACAATTTCAATCCAGTCACAGAAGACACACAGATGCCTCTATTAACGTTCTATAAATTACGGAGTGTTCCATTTATCGTTTCCCTGAACATGGTAGCTGTTATAGGATAGGCCGGTGGATGCAGGGTTTATGTGCGATGCAGCTACCTTGGTCGGGATATGGACGTTCTGTATTACGCTACCCCCACCGCTCACGGAGAGACGGGTTCATCAAATGGACTTTTAAATATGATTCCATTATTCAAGAAACATACTGATGCACGTACTATACATGTATTTTTATTTACCTAGAAGACCCCTCCGTTCAGGCCTCGTGAAGAATGTGAAGGAACATTTTTCCCCTTTTACGAAACCTAATCTAATAGCTCTAGATCGCACTATGTGGAGAGCTTGATTTGGAAGAGGTTTCGACCTGTCGTAAGACAGACTACTAAATGAATGAATGAATCTAATATTAGCTGTCGTAGAGAATCTACCAGTGACTTACAACTCTAGACATTTAGTTCTTCTGAGACGTGATGCCATTTCGAATGGTAAAGTTACCGCCAGTAGACTGTATAAAGTCTTTACAAAGAGGCAGCAAGCTACCCAGAGATGTGGTTAACTACTGTCCAAGTAACACGGCGTCATAACCCAGAAGAACTGAATCTTCATCAACACCACTGTGATAACTTCAAATGTCACATATATGCATACATTTTTAATGAAGGTTCGCTCAACAACCAATCCAAAACCCAAACAGAACTGCAAATTAATTTGTCACTCTTCGTGAAACTTAGTTATTCTGATATGGAAAAATCTTTCGGTATAGCCAGCTTTTTAACACGTAACGGCACATTAACCTACCAGCCGCTACCCTGTGACACTATTAGTATCTGCGTATCTGATTGCACGGTTTGGACGTAAATTCGCATTTATATACCTGGATCAAAATTCACAACCGACTGTATACGGATGTGTGTACAGGTAAAGATAGTTATGATTATCGAATCCCGATGGGGTGAGGCTTTCCATGCCGTCCAGACTGGCCCCAATGCCCACCCAGCCTCCTGTCAAAGGGGAATGGGAAACCGAATCTTTCCCGGAGGTAAAACGGCCGGTGCCCGGCGCTGACCACCTACCACATTCTAGCGCCGTGGTTGTGAATTGGTGGAGTTATACCTTGCCTCCCCTCCGTGCCTGCATAGGCATGCTATGTGGTGACCTTTACCTTTACAGTTAGTCACACAAGGGTTTCAATATGACTGTGCCTGAGTGACTCGTGCCGAAACAGAAGACAATTCCAAGTTTGCGGTGTTGCAAGCATCTGTTTCAGCTTTTCTGTCTTAAATTATCTCACAACAAGGCAGCGCTGTGCAAATGTGTGCTGTTCTCCTATTCTGCCTCGAAATAGCAACAACTTAAAAACAAGCCTTTTGCTTTTATGTGCATAATGGCATTTGTGTTCCTTGTCGTCAGTTTCTAAAAGGTCATTAAAACGTAAAAATAAATATTGCTAATTGTGGAAGTAGCGAGATGATTCGGACAGGGTGAATGTCAAAAGCTGGCTTTAATTTTACTGGTTTACATTTAATACGTTACTACCGAGCAAACATGTCACCCGCCGTTTTTTATTTTGTGGGTCGTTAAGTCAGTCATTCATAAATTCGATCAAAGTGTCGAGTTGTTAATTAGCTAGATATTTAATCATCTAATTTCACAATATCGCAGGTAAAGGTGTTTCGCTTGTGGTGTATTAAATAGCATTAATTTCAGTCGTAAGCTTTCGATAATCCATCTTGAGCTGTCATCTGGATTCTGTCCAATTCCTGGATGTATACGTTGCAGTCCACGACAATGGTATGCTCCTTTCGAGTCCGACTATTGCTGTAAAAGCAGGAAATCCAAAAGAGCTAATCTTACCCTTCGTATTAGTGGTGGTAATACGGTCGAAGAAGTAATTTTCAACTGTAAGACATAGGTAGCAGGCTAATGAATGGAAACAACAAGGAGAACGATGTGGTTTCCGTTTTGTGACCTCCATCTTGCTACCAACCTGGATCTGAAGACCAACTTGTGGTCACGGTATGAAAACCGCGGATGGAACTCTGGTACAGTACATGGAGATCTGAACCCGCCAACTTGTTGTCAGGACGATGAGTTCCACGAGAACCTCATCTATCGTGGCCTGTTCCGCAAGCGGAGCGTGTCGCTAGAAGACACGGTGGTATCGTCCACAACCAGCGACCCAGACATGGCTGCATTCCAGCATCACAGGGTTGCTGCGGTAGGTACCAGCACTGGGCCTGACGATGAGGAGGAGGATGTAGATGAGATTTCTGAGGCGAGGTCAGCCCCACCAGTGGTGCAACACGACCGAGAGGACGTCAGCGAAGAAGACGCAGACACCATGGAACAGGAAGCGATACAAGAGGTATTACTGTTGTTGGCGACATCATAAGTCGAGGCGTTGTGCCCAGTCCCTAGATTACTAACGGCATTGTATCAATTGCACAGTATTATTAGACTGCTAACCTATACAGATTCAATACACGAGAGAATTTTTATGTTTTGATTAATTTAAATTGCTTTAATTTCTTATGTATTTCAATAAAATCTCCGCCTCTTTGTAAGAAACGCACACGTATAACAAGAATGTATAATGTAATACTAGCCAGAACATACGAAGGATATACAATAAGTAAGTTTCCATAGGCAATAAAATTCAATGAGAAGTCTTAAAACGAATATAACCCATTTACTCCACTGAAGAATAATTATTTTTCAACGCCGTCCCCGAAAACACTAAGGCCATGAATTTTAACTCTCCGTTGTTGTAGAATTCGGGCTCGTATGTTCACGCCATTTCACAGCCCGTGTGTACTTCCGACGTACAACTCCAGTGCAGCACATTATCTCTAAATATAATGTGTCGATTTCCCACAATCAATTCCTTCATTCCTGCTGCGTTCACAACCGTCTGTTTGACATGCTGGGTCCAACCAATGCGATCATCATCACGTAGGTACTTTCGAAGATTTTCGAATTATTTACGCCATTTTCTGACATGCTACATTCCCGTTACGCCATCGCCGTACATCTATATCAAATGGCGGTAAAATTTGAAGGAGAAACATTTTTCACACATCAAAACCCAACGAAACTTTTCGCGGCACCAAGTTTTCAAAGTCGTTGCCATTGCGTAACACGTTACCCCTCAGTTGCACCTGACACTTGCGCCATCTGTAACATGTTATGGCTAATGCGATTGTTGCCTGCTAACCTAAAAACAGAACGTTTCCTTAACACAAGTGTTTTAGGCTACGGAACCTTACTTATTGAACAAGCCTCGTCTGTGTTTCATTCTTGTTTTAAAGAGTTCGGACATTTGTGTTCCTTGAATTTTCCTGCGCAGAGGTTATACTTTGTTTTGAATATCTGTCAAATGTTGTTCGTCATGTGTGATTATTGTTGTCATTGCTGTTGTTGTTGTTGCTGTCGATGTCGTTATTGTTGTATTGTTATTATAAACACCATTACAGCTACTAATATTATGAAGGAACAGCGTGGTCTCATAATATTATACTGGAAAGTTATTTGGAGAGTTTTGAAATTGATTACCATTTAGATCTGTGTGCAGATTTTCTTCTCACAAATTGAAACTCTCGCCTTCTATCCAACATACAAGTTTGGGACTGATAAATACCAGCACCTCTCCCATGGCTCAGAGCCCACATTTGGCTGTAAGTCCTTCCTGCTGATCAATATTCATATGATCACCTACCCACTGGAATGTAACAGAATCTGCAATATAGGTGTTTTTACATCAGCAATGTTTTCTAAATACTTTCCTACATGGTCAGCAGCAAGGGAGATCAGATAGGCCATACCGGGAAGACTAGACAAAGTACTCTTTTGTCATCACAGTTCATTAATTTCACTTGAATGACTAACGTGAACAAATTGTTAAAAGCCCACACACACACATACATCAATCCTCAGATGCTGTTTGAAACCTATAATCAAGAACACAGACTGTTGTTATATTTCTGAAGAGAATGGAACCATAATGTACAGCTTAACAAAGATGTGTATATGGAAATCACAGCGAAAATGACTGTCACTAGCCTACAGGCTGCAATTCCTCAAACTGCCCTTGAAGTTTCAACGAATAATAGTGTTTTATGAATAAATACACTTGCACAGGAAAGATTTGTTTTATGTGAACAAGAGCACAGATAGATTAAAGAATATCCCCTGAAATTATGTACTAAGTAGGCCTACCCCTCTACCACTAGGCAACATCTTACACCTCTGAGACCAAAGGTGAAGGAGGTGGAAAAATTATTTGATGAAAATATAGCATTTTTCTGAACTATGAGGGGATGAAAATTTTACACTGCTCGAAACTTTAAATCCAATCTCATAAATTGTTAAATTAGTATAGATAATTGCAATCTATATATGCATATTATTGTTTTTAGAAACAAGGCCAAATACACATTCTTCTTGTACATCTTCTCCTTCTTCATCTTCTTGTACTTTTTCCTGTTCTATGCATGTCCTCACTGTATGTACTCTGTAGATGTCACAACGTCCATTCCACATACTTTTTGATGCAAGAAATATTTACAGTAAATAAGGTCAGTGCAGTGTGATATCTGTATGTGTATTATGCTAGGAGCAGTCTGTCATAACAGGACAGCAACAGCAATATTTAAGGTTATTTTTTGGACTTCATCCAACATTTTGCTTTTTCGTATTGAAATCATACCACTTCAAGAATTTATTCTATCTGCATCTTCTAACAGTTATGATATGAAGAAATTCATGCTGTTAGCCCCCAGCATAATCAAGTATGTTCTCATATCCACTGGAGGAAGGGGAGGGGGGTGCAGGTAAGAGCCCTTTCACATGTTTGAACCACAAGATGTAAATAGAGACAGTCTGCTAAGCACTGAAGTATTTATATACAAATGGCTTGGAAAACAGAGTCCAAAAATGTATCCTTATACTTCGTATTACACCATTTTCAGCCAAATTCAAACTCTTTATCAAGGGAAAGATGTATACAATATCACACATAAATCTGTTAAGATTATTGTAATAGGTCATTCCATTCTTATTTGCTTTGCCCCAACAAACCACACTTGTAAAATAGCAGAAATTTTGTACCTGTGTAAGTGATACGTACATTTTCCAAATTCCTCATTTGCTATTTTGTGTACATATTTGGTCTCAGCATTCATGTATTGCAGATGAACTCTATTATTGCAAAACTGATCACGTAACTAACATCACATTGCACTGACTGTGAAAATATTCTGTTGAATGTGTGTAATAGCTCAGAATGTTACAATAGAAGTTGTATAGCACAATGAGTTCTTCACTGCATGTCATGTTCCAGTTTTGTCCATGATTGGCCATTTTTGTAATTTTTGATAAACAATAACTTGAGCGTAATATGCAGTATGGATTGTTATTTAAAAGTATATAACAAATACACTTTTGACAAAATTTTTTGTACACCCAAGGTATTAAATTTCATCACAATCTGTCAAGTAGTTTCAGGGATAAATCAAGCTTTAAATGTATGCAAATGACACATGGAAGTGTTTTCATACAACACCAGTTACAGCATAAAACCATTGACGTCGCATTAAGCAGTGCTGCGCATATTGTGTCATGTTCACAGAAGACTGAGGACCATGTGTGTCCTCAGGCACAGGAGAAAACAGACAAGGATGCAGATCTGCTGCCACCTACAACACCACTGACACAGCCATCCTCTCTGTTTGCCTCAAGTGATTCTCTAGCGAATGACTTGCGTGATCATAGTGATGGAATCTGGAATGAATCACAGGCCACGGTGAGCTGAAAGTTTGTTGAAGAACTTATGACAAACCCAACTATTCCAAACTGTACTTCTGGATAATGCATCTTATTCATCCTGTATTAAATCAGATAATGAACAAAATAAATATGCATTACACATTGTTGATGGATGCAATACGGAACCTATGGACCAAGCAGTGAGTTTATTTCAGTTGATACAACTTTTTTATTAAAATATAAATATACTACATGTTTCAGCTTGCTATTGAAGCAATCATCAGGCCAAACATATGGTCGTACATTTGGTCTCATGATGGGTTTGATAGAAAACTGAAATGTTTAGCTCGTTTATCTTTTGAGAGACACAAGAAATTCTCTGTCATTTGTTTTCTGAATTTTGTACAACAGGATGACCCAAATGAAAATAAAGAAACAGAGTTTTCAATATAACCACTGAAACACCATAAATATTTGTACAATTCACACAGCTCAAAGGTAGCCCGCATTCATATTGTGGCCAGGTTGCAAAGCAGCCTGAGACAGCATTTTTCAGCCACTGTGATTTGCCTTGTTTAGAAGGTAGACAGTGTTGAGGAGGCCCATCCTTTCTGGATCTTTGGATATAAGAAAGGATAATTGATCTCACAAAGCCTAGCTGTAACAACTAACTTAACTGAGCAGACTTTTTCCTCAAGACAAGAACAAAACCAGCTTTTAAAGTGTTACTTATATTTTCACCCGCACAACGAATAATGTGCAACAAGAATTATCTCATGACAATGCTAGGCCGTTATCATGAAACATTTAAAAAACTTACCAATTAGTTGACAGTTTTCAAATAGTAGTCGACCAATAGTACAGCTTCTGACTCATCTTCTCATGATCATGATGGGGCAAGAATTTGTTATGTCTGTGCAAAATTTTCATCTGGTATAGTTCACCACCAATATTTTTTATAATTTAAAATAAGCAGAAAATTGGCATTTAGATTAACAAGCGTAATGAAATTTAAGTCTTGTAATATTATAGAATAAGAGTCCATGTCAGTGTTCATGTAATAGAATCACTGGCCTTGAAAGTCATCTAATTTTATGCAAAAATGTAGTACCCCAGCCACAATTGTAATAATTGCAGTAATTACAGTTTTATTAACTGTTTTACTACTAATATGAAGGATTTATTACATCAAACTCAATGTCAGGTTGTAAGAAGAATACTCGCCAGCTCCATGGCATACAGTTCTTCTTGGAAAGCTAACAGTTTGTTAGCTAGTCAATAAATTCTTCTCTTTTGATGAAATCCAAAGGCTCTGTACCTACTGTGTTTACAAGCTCACATTTTCTTAGTCCTGATGCTGATCAATTCAGTCCAAGCCCTCCCACTCTCTTTTATTATTATTCATTTCAATATTATGCCCACATCTACACCTAGGCCATCCAAGTTGTTTCTTTCCTTTAAGTTTTCCCACCAAAACCTTGCATGCATTTATCTTTTCCCACCAAAACCTTGCATGCATTTATCAGCCAAGTCCAAAAGCTGCTGTATGCCACTTAATTAAGCACATTCCCAAATTTGCGGAAGGCAACTATTAGTTTCATCATGTCTGCCTCTCTGTCTGTTTGTCTGCGTGGAACAACACGGTTCCACTGGACAGATTTTCATGAAATTTTGTATTTGAGGATTTTTCAAAAATCTGTCTAGAAAGTTAAGCTTTCATTAAAATCTGTCAAGAATAACGGGTACTTTACATGAAGACCTGTGTACTTTTATAATATCTCATTGAAATATTCTTAGAATGAGAATTTTTTCACACAAAGTTATAGAGAGAATTGCAACTTACATTTTACATGCAATCATATTTTTCCAAAAAATCGTGCCATGTATGAGATAATGTGGAAAAATATGGCCAAACCAAACAGGCCACAGATGACATTATAATAAATTTCAGATTCTCATAGTGATTCATATCCTATCAATATTACTGTCATGTGGGATGGGACACTATATAGTTTGGTAGGTAGGCAACAATATTTCACAGGAATCTGCTGCCTCCATCTTCAGAATAGAAGACCAAATTCCACAGCACCACGTCCAAGAAGAATACAGCTATTCATACATAAACAAGGAAAATGAATAAGTATTATCGAATAACCCAGAAGTATAAACAAAATTAGTGACTGTTGCAACCAAGATATAAATAGTGATGAAAGCTAATGATAATTATGATAATGATAATGACAACAACAACAACAATAGCAATAATAATGATGATCTATTAATGATTGTAATCATATAAATAAAGGAAATGTAAATTAAATGGTATATAATACATGTGCAAATTAAGACAACATATAATGTATAAATGAAGGACTAACTAGTAAAGCACTGTAGGATAACAATTAAAGTTTGCTCATTGTGTTTTATTATTACTTGGCAGCCTATGGATTGATTACAAACACAGATATTACCATAATAACAGATATTTTACTTTAAAATTGCAGGATTCTAACTTTTTTGATATCATCCCAAATACACTGACCATGCACACAGGTAACTTTCATACAATGCAGGTAACTGCCTCACACTGTAGCAGTGTTAATGATATTTTTACTAATTTCCTAGTCTTCTATATGTACCACCCATCTTGGCCTTGATTTAAACACTAAATATATTAGGTGAAGAGAAAAAATTGTGAATTCTTCCCAGCATCCAGCCTTCTCTCTCTCTCTCTCTCAACCCTATATATATATTTTTACTTAATTTGAGTATGTAGAACCTTTATGGGGTGTTATGTTGTGATATTGTACATGCAGTGCTATCTACTCTAATGCATAACTGCACAGTCAGCTGTTATCTCAACATGTTACTGGTTCAAACAGGTACTCCAAGTAGCTGATGCTGATATCAGTGCCTTGAGTGGTGCAGAACTGAATTCTCTATCAGCTTCCGGACCTGGCACTCTGTTAGCCCTCACCCCTTCATCAAGACGCAAGCAACTTCTGCTTCTACAACATCAGCAACGCAGTTCCATGGACACTGAAGCATTGGATGAGGAACTGGAAGCAGAGTTTGATGCTCAGGTATAATTTCTCTAGTTATTTAATGATTCTGTATTAATTGCAGAGCTTCATCACAGAGATTAGGGATGAAATTGGAAGAAATTTTCACCTTCTGTGACACATTTTAAGGTATTACTCTGCATTTGCCTTTACAAACCACAGAAACATACGCAAAATATCAGTGTGTAATAATATTGTAGATATAAGAGTGCAGTGCTCCCATGCCCGACTTGGGGTTTGGGTGTGTGCAGATTAAGGGGTAATCACAGCACGATTGGCATTTCTTTGGCCATAATTCTGATGGTAAGATAGTGGTACGTGAACATTGAAGTTTATGGCCCCTCCCCCTGTCCATTGCTTAAATATATACATTTCTGGTCACAAAATATATACATCAGGCACGAACCCAAAGGGATGGGGCCTGCCGGAAAATATTGAAATTAAAAAACAACAATTTTGTAGGCATGTTCTATTAAACTTTTACATGATTTACCCTACAGCTGAAATTACCATTGAAATTGGCTGATGACTAATATATTGGGATTTTGAAAAACATCAAGGAAGACTTAGGACGTCTTAGACGAACTTAAGAAAGAATCAAAGAGATTAGACCTTGTGATTTAAATTAGTTCAGTGAGTCATGAAACATGTAGTTATATGTATATAAATACAGTTACAAACAATGTTAAGTTATATTTATGACATAAATTTTATAACGTAGTTTTTACAATCAGACATAAATTTTATAGAGCTCTAGGGTCAAATCTAGGTGCACAACCAATGCACACAGTGCTTGGATCTTGGATAGTTATGCTGCCAGCTTCTATGGCAGGTGTGCTTAATAGCCCCTTTTTAATCATGTATTTGAATTTCTCAGCTTTCCAAAAATTTTCCACCAAATATTTAATTACATTCAATCACATGTAGTTAAAACCAGATTGGCCAAGTTGTTACTGTATTTAACTTGAAGTTCTCACACAGCAAGGGTCAGATAGCTATGTGAATGTGAAGTTTCAGAGGCTGTCTCTGTCTCATTCATCAATGGTTACTATGATATAGCCACAAATTATATATTTTATATTTGTGAAATAGTGAAGTTGTTTTACTTCCTCAAAGCTCCCTGGGTTCTAAAAAAAAACATCACTTTGTTAGAAGGTCCCCAGGCATCACCCATTTTTCCTTCTATTTAGCATAGCATTATGATTGAAATTAGTAGGGAGCAATGGTGGAAATACACTACCAGGAAAATCCCGTCTGAGTGTTATCACAAATATGACATAAACTGAACAGGGACTGAACCCAGGAGACTGGTGACTAACTATCTGAGCCATGTATTGGCCTACCCCATTATACTATCAGAGATGGCTGCCCTGCATATGTTTCAGGTGAGTTGGGGGAGCAGTGGGTGAGGTCAGGTAGTCAGTAATCACAATACTTATTCCTTGAGGACAGTAAACTGTTGCCTGACCATCATAATAAGGTATGAATAAATCCTGGAGTAAACTGAATCCAGTATTCTCCACATGAGAACATCATTTAAAATTTCAGGTTCCACAGGCCCCTTCTTCACCCAGGATATGCATTGAAGCCATAACATCCCTCAAGCCAAGTCCAGCAGCAACATTAACACCCAACCAGGAAGTGCCGCAGATGCAAGAGAATCTAACAGGCATCCGCAGACGACCTTCACCCTCTCCTGAAAGGTAAAACCTCTGCATTCTCTTGTAAAAAATTGTAGATTTTCAGGCTTTACACCCATTAACTCTTAAAGACTTACTTGTTAGCACCACTATAACTACAGCAGACATTGTCTGCTGACTGTTATATATTTAATGGATTTGACAGTTCAAGAATTGATTCTTTCTTCTTTTCAGGTGTATAGTTTATGTACCCACATTTCCTTGTTTCAATAAATAACTTCATTATGTAACAATTAGTCTTCATTAAAAAGTTTTAAGATTCAAGTCTTCTGGTGTGGTAAATGTGTCTTCTGGTGAACAGCTTAAAGTGTGTCATCTGGTGAATAGTCTAGGGCATGACATCTTTTGAATGGCCTACAGCATGTCATCTGGTGAATAGCCTATGGAACGTTGTCTGGTGAATGCCTAGGGCATGTCATTTGGTGAATGACCTAGGGTGTGCCATTTGGTGAATAGCCTAGGATGTGTTATCTGCTGAATAGCCTAGAGCATGTCATCTGGTGAAAGTCTAGGGCATGTCATCTTCTGAATTGCCTACAGCATGTCATCTGGTGAGCAGACTATGATGTCTCAGAGGATTGTATTTCTTCTATGTTCAGGAACTGTCATTCCATTATTTACTAGTCAACACATTGTGAAATCCCAGAAAACTTACAATCTTCTTCAGCACTGCTGTGACATCTTCAGTCCTGGTAAACAGAATAAATCAAAGTACTTCATACAGAAATGCATTAACACAGAATTTGCATCTTCACATACAAACAAATACAACTACATTTTAGTAGCATGGAAGCCAATGACAATCTCAGATCACAGGACTATATGGCCTTGGTTAACATGCAACTTATTCTGGTTTCAAACCCATCTGCTGCCAGTAATTTCAAAAGAGACACAGGAACAGACAAACCCATCTAACAAATAATTCTGTGAATATGAAGGAGAAGCATCTCTGGAAATGGTCACAAAATTGCTACATCAAACAGTGGAACAAATTACAATGCACAGTTTCAGACTGTCATTTTAACAGACAAAAGGCATTGCTCTACCAGTGTGAAGTCAATTTATGTCTCTTTCAGACTGGACAATGCAATCCCTCCGTCACCTTGTCCAAGGGACAGAGTCCTCACTCCCAGCCCCAGCCACCCACGAAGAGAGCTGAGACGTAGAAAGAGCCCCATACCAAGCTCTCACACCCCAGACTCAAGTCGTGATTCCACACAGCAACACTCATCATCACTTGAGTCAACAGAGGGCACAACACGTGGTAAGAAGTATTTTACATATGGTGATATTCAGTCTTTAAAAAAAGACTTAATGAGATTATGTATGCCAGTTTGGCTTCAAATACATAATTTTGTATGACAAAACTAGCAGGAACCATTAATGAAGAAATGTGCAAATTTTTCTCGTCCACTTATGTGCACAATTTTCATGGTACACATTCTGATTATATTCTATCCCATATAATGTAAATATTTTAACACTGTCACACAGTTGTTAACATATAAGATATGTGTTTCATGTCAATTTTAGGGGTATGTTCATTATCTATCTCCAGACAGAACTTCATGTGTCTGCTTTTCAATAAGTTTTCCACAGCAAAATTTTGTGTGCATTTCTTGATTCAAGTAACACGTTTAGCTGACTGTTGTACCCTTCATTTGACTACATTATCAGTACCAGAGAAAATGTATTAAATCACTGGCTTCCACATTACCTAATATTTTACTTTTCAAATTACAAACATCAGAATATAGTGTGTTGCACACCTCTTTTATGTTAAGAAGACCCTGCATTCATATCTTGCCCAGGGACCAAGCATTGTGATTAAGTATATAAATCTATTTGCTTCCAATTATAAATTTTGTAAATTCATGTAACTGGTTACATGTTTTGGCACAAGTTGATTTCCATTATCATTTCCAAATATATCCTAACAAGATAGGTACATCTGACTGTGACATTCGTGACACATGTAGACTATAATGGTGTGCAACTTATGTTGAAATGAGTCACAAACAATACCAAAATGAAAAGATTTACCAGCAGAATATCAGTTCCTACTGTAGTATGTGAGGACACAACAATACGCTATCAATGAAAGTGTGATAACTGGGTTTTTCATATTTTGCTGGAATACTGCATCAAATGAAGCATGGCCACTTCCCTTTACATAATTTGCAATTTATTATGTATTAATTAATCATGACATTATTTGATGCAATGTAGAGTACAATAATGACAACTGTAAAATAAACCGCATGTAAATAAATATAACGTGTTTGATACTGAATTATGTTCTTTGGGATAAAGATAATAAAACTGTGTTTAGAAATTTGAGAACATACAGTAAACTGTGAGTTATCCAACTTAAATGTGGGAAAAGTAGGGTCAGAACAGCTGATAAGTGGGTTGTTCAAGGTCTGCTTCCTAGCACATAGTTTAGGCTTTGGATGCGAAGTTAGGAAACCAGATACCCGAACCTAAGAAATGTTTTAGCACAGGAACACACATACGTAGCATAATTTTGATATGGAATAACAAAAACCCTAAAAACAAGTATTAAGGCCTAAAAATATTTACCACCACATAACAAAGTTTTATCTTTGTCATGTAGGCCTAAGCCTAGGCTAGCATAAGTGCCATCTGTTAGTAAATATAGTTCTGCAGGCTACAAGAATGGCCTCCACAAAAATACAGTTACCTAAATGCTAAATTTAATTTCAAACCAGGGTTTAATGTGATGCCCTGTAATACTGTTACAGGTTTGGGACCGCTGGTACCTGATCTCCTGTTGTTATCTCGAACCGACTCAGGTGGAAAGACAGGCACTGACCTGTCAGAGACATCTACCTGCACAACTGAAGACTATGTTACTGCCAATGAAACAAATAATTCAGGGACAGACACCAGCTCACGGCGCAGTCTGGCCCATGCTGTGGCTATACAATCCTTTGGCAGTACTGGGGGAAGTGTTGGAGCAGCAGATGGTAGCTCTTTTGAGAGTGCTTCGTCTATCTACAGTCTTGCAAGAGAAATGACGGAAGATCTGATACAGGTTACAAAACTTAATACTAATGCTTGGTGACATGTATAGGTTTATTTAACATGGAGCTAGCAAATATGTTTTGATCCATCATTGTCCCCATCTCCTGAAGAATCCATACCCACTGCAGTTCATTCCTATTTCAAGTAGAAACCATTTTCTGCATACCAGTATCATACTTTAAATAAGCAGGACAAGGGGTGAGTGGGGTAGCAGAGTATATTTCATGAGTTGGCTCTTATTGTGATAGTGCTGTAATAATATATTCAGGCGGTACCCAGTTCAAATATTATCTTTGCCTGGTTGTCTACCCTACTCCCTGTTATAATTGTTCAGTTTTTAATGTTAGGTGTTGCTCCAAGTATGGGCATTTGGTTATTATTGTTTGGTGAAGTAGGTTTGTTCAGATGTTTGTTTCAGAGTAATGTGAAACAAATTCAGATGAACCACCTGTTCTTCATCTGGGATGTGATTGTCCTGTTTCTCAGCATCACAGTACTGAAACTCTGAAGCAGGAATAACATTCTGATTAAGGAATTCATTGCTTTTCTTCAGTCAAAAGAGAAAAGAACTTGATCAGCATAACACTTGTACAGTGCTTTAACATAGCTCAGTTGGTATAGCAACTTACTATGGGCTGGACGTTCTGGGGATCAAATCAAATCCCAGCAGGAGTGAAATTTTCTGTGCCCATCTAGACTGGCCCTGGGGCACCCAACCTCCCGGAGGTAAAGTGGCTGGTGCATGGCGTTGACCACCAAACCCTATCTAGCGCCAAGATTAAAGAATGAGTAGAGCTGTACTTCCACTCCCTCTCTGGACCTTCTTGGCCTGTTCTAGGGTGAAATTTACCTTTACCTTGACATCGGTTTAACTGCCATTATTATCATACACAGGGTTGGTAAGACTGTAGAACAAAGTCATAATATCCTTTGCATTTCTATTAGGAACACAATGCGAAACTAGACCCAGAAAAAATACACTCTGTATTCATTTATTTTTATATACATTATCTTTTAAACCAGATTAAATAACTTCCATTGTTGAAATATTGTCACCAAATAATCTAGGGACGATTTTTATATCATAGTCTGTGGATGAGAGACAAATTTTTGTTTCCTGTAATTTATTTTTCCAAGATTCCCCAAGTTACTAAATCATGAGAGAGTTGCATGAGGACTTATCCAATGGCAGAACCCAAAAATTGGAAATATTATGGTAAAGAGTATGAAAATTGACGGTGACAAAAGATAGGCCTAAACACTTCACATCACACTCACACTTGTACTGCTTTGTTGAAACTTTAATTATATAAATTTATAGTGAAGGGTCTTTCTTGAGAAGTTTGTAGTCATGCATGGTCATTCAATGGGTCAAGATGTTCACTGCTCTTTTTAAATCCAAAACATTATTGCTGTGTTCAAAATCAGCCATTTGAGATTAACCTTAGTCAACTAAATCCAGCTCATGTCCTTACACCTTTCTCCAAGATCAATTTTAGTATCATACTTCAATTTATAGTAAGCCTTTCGTTTTTTCCCTTCAGAGCCTGTGACTGACAAAATAATTTGTATTTATGCTCTTACCCTGCCAAATGCATGGCCTGTCAATCTCACCCTAAAATATTAGGTGAAAAGCACATGTTTTCTAAATTTTTCCATTTCTGTTGTCAATTCATCAAAAACTTGAAAGTGCTTTCAGTTTTGTGCTGTTTATTCATTTTCATAGTCTGTAAATTTGTATCCACCCCACTTGCTGTGTCCAAAAATTAAAAATACTTCCATTCCATCAGGTTATTTCCTGCTTCTGGTATTTGATTCTACAGGTTTCCTGTTCACCACTACCCATTCAGGAAGAGAGTGACCTACCTACAACACCACAGTTGGAGAGTGAAGACAACCAAACAAGTACCACCCCACGTGTCAGCGTGGATATGACGGCAGCCCAGCATCAGCTGATGGTATCTGCAGGACATAAGAATGGGGCAACGTCCCCCAGTGGAGAGAGCAGCAGTAGCTCTGGCAGGTGAGTTGAGCACCTTCTTGTCACAGTGGGTTAATGTGAACGTGATGCACTAAGTAAAAAAAAAAACATATGTGTTTTATCTTGTGTGTTATGAATGAACAACATTAAGAATATAAAACAATAAACACAGTTTGTTCACCACATTGTTTTAACTGGTTAGTTTTATATGCTGAGACTATTTCGTAACTGTGACTTATACATTATGTAGAACTCTGAGATGACACAGTTCTTGATTAGTAGCTGCATGACAATGTACATTATTGTGATTTCCTGATATTTGAGAAATCCTCGAAGATGGCTATGCAAGGTGACCAAAACCTGTCTCATTGATGAAGTAATCAGGAAATATTGCACAGATTGTTTATTTATTGTGTTTGTATTAACACAACAGGAATGTACCAAAAAATAGTGCTCTGAGTGTATCTTGTATAGTGATGTGTATAAATGCTTGAATCCTGTTTAAGAATTCAAGGTCTGCTGAATTTTACCATGCATGTTATCTGCATAAGTTGTATATGACTTACAGGCAGCTGTTTATAGACGTCTTTCGATGCAGTTTGAAGTTTCTCAGAAAATAATATCCTGGTGTATTGCATACCCATTCTTCCAGTCTGTCTTTCCATTTTTATTCTTACTCCTATTTTGTTAGATGGCAGCCATGTCTATGGGCATGTCAACTTGCTGACACTTATTTTACATTGTTTAAATATTTGTTGTTGTTTATTCATTTCATTTGGTTTATTTAGGAATGCTGTCAGTAACTCAGGTCATGTAGTGCTGAGTGGGAGGATGATTAGTGAAAAGTAAATTGGGAAGGATACTTCAGGGAGTTTTAATTGCCTAAATTGAAGGACTATGTCTGCATTTCTTTGAACAGATTGAGAAAAACTATGAAAAATCTCGGTCTGTGTAGCAACCTTGCTTCAACATTTGAAATCAGGCATTTCTGAATATGAAGTAGCAGTATTTCCACTTGACCATAACATTTGGTTTGTTATTGTTGTTACCTTAAATTGTATAGAGGAAGGAGACAAGGAGAACGGGAAAAAATACATAACTAATAGCTTCAAAATATATGCTAGTCACCCAGTATTGTTTGGCTGATTAAATCAAAGAGGTTGTGATTGTTGGTACTTGTAGCACACATGGCATAGATAAGGAGTGGGTTCAGAATATTGGTTGGAAATTTTCAAGATGATCAGATTATTTGTAAAAAGTAGTCTTAGATGGAAATATTATATTAAAATGAATATTAAAAAATAGGTTGTGATGGTAAGGACTGGATTGAACTGTGAACTACTGTAATTATTATTTGTTTTACATAAAAGTGGCTGCTTTTTTAACCAGCAGAGCAAATTTAAACTTTTTCAGAAAGCTTTTGCACAGTGGAGTTAGTTTATAATAAACAGCTGGAATGTTGTTCCTACAGTTACAGTGTGGAGGGGAGTGGTGATGAAGTCGAAGGCAAGGAAGTGACATCACCTCCCCATTCACCAGTCCAGAAGCCAGTTAAAGCAGCACCCTCTGGTTCAGACGATGAGGAACGTAGTGCCCACTATTCCAGTTCTGGATACTATGAGTCACCACCCGATGAAGAGGAAGGCTATGGATCAGCTGGGGGCAAGGTGCCTTCTGGAGAGAGACGAGAGTGGACAGAAGAGGAGAAGTGGCGCCGCAAGAAAGGCTTCAAATTAGACTTCCCACCAATGATGGATCGAGAAAGGGCAGAGTCCCCATCTCCTGCTGGTAGGGAGACATTACTCCTGTTACAGTATAAGATATGAAGGAGTTGAGTTTTTAATAAGGAAAGACACCACCATGTACCATCACATTGTATACAATAATGTAGTCCTGCCTGTCAGGGATAATGAGTTCATAATTGTGACATTTGAGATGCTGGTGGTAGTATTGATGAAGGTTAAATTTCACAACTCCAAATTAGACCATTTACATGTACTTACAACATAGCTAGAATTGGTCCATCATATCAGGTACGTCACATGTACGTGCTAATCTTAATATACATAAACTTAGTGACTTAATAACTCACCACGATTTCCACAGGTGACACTTTAGTTGATCCCTTGTATGTACCATAGTCCTAGAGAGATAATATAAAATCACCATGTGACAGAATATTTACACTGGTAATTTCAAAAGTTTTGAGATAGATCTTGATAGATGTTAGTACACTGTTTCAGTGCTGACCAAAGCATAGGTACCTTTCAGCTGCTTCACTACAATGTTGACTGCAAGATAGGTGACCACTGACTGCTTCATAATGACAGAAATCACTGACATCTGGCATAAGTGCCATCCTGTGTTAGCAGAACTCTGGTGTAGCACACTCACATATTCAGGATATTATTTAAGATTCGATTAAATCAGCCTTTTGAGACTGATATAATCATACAAAGAAATTCCAAATACTTGCAACTGTTTCTCCAAAACCTTGGTAGCAGGATCAGCTCAAGCAACATTAAGCTGTTCCTGTGCTAGCACCATGCCATAAATGTCTGTGAGAGAGTGGAGATAAAGCCTCATGCTATCTTACACCAGATAGAGGTAATTAGTCCATCAGCTTATATACCCTTTATACCCTAGGAAACAATTCTATTAACCACTAGATGGGAGGCTGGGTTTGGGCGCTGTGAATAGAATAAAAACTTCTACACCTGCAAGGGATTCAATCCTCGACTCTTCAACTGAAAAAATGATCCATATCACAGCTGAATCGTCTCTAAATTATAAAATAATTAACAACATTAATAATGTTACTTTTAATAGCCTGTGAGATTTTATAAATTGTGTATGCACTGACTGTGTTCAAGAAATGATTGTAAAAGTTACATTATTCTGTACAGCAGGAAAACACAAAGAAGTCGAAACATGGAGCAGGATATCATCAGGAAAGAGTGAACGCTCTGGCAAGGAGGAACTGAAGAGGCGGGGTGAAAAGAAAGCAACATCACCAGGAAATGAGTGCAAGGACAAGGAGCGATCTACCTCTGGTAAAAGGACCAAGTCCAGAAGCCGTAGTCCTGTCCAGCATCACAGGCGCACCCCTTCATCTACTGTTGCAACGACACCAGGAACCGTCCAGGTCTGCCAACATGCGAATCTAATTCTTTTACTGATATGTAGCATACAAGGACAAAGTTCTCACATAATTGAGAACTAAATGCCATATATTGAATTTTAATCTATAATGAATATTTAAAACAAAAATCGCATTAGAGTTTGTTTGCATTGATAAAATATATATGTATATTCTTTTACAAAATTCCATGGACATTACGTATTCCAGTGTTGAATATAAATAAAATTAAAACCAAATAATTTTTCTACAAATAAGATTTCAAAAATTATTTCAGTAAATAGAAGAATGGTTTTCATGTAGGATATTGTAATCTATATTTGTGTTTTTGTGGGCCGGGTAGCTCAGTCGGTATAGCGACTGACTACGGGCTGGACAGTTCGGGATCGAATCCCGGTGGGGACGAGATTTTCTGCCCATCCAGACCGGCCCTGGGGCCCACCCAGCCTCCTGCAAAATGGGTACCGGGTCTTTCCCAGGAGTAAAGTGCGGCCGGGGCGTGCTGCTGAACACTCACCCCCTTCTAGTGCCGCGGTCATGGAAGAGTATAGCTATACCTCTACCCACCCTCTGGCCACACCGGGCCTGTAACGGGATCACTTTACCTTTATATATATATATGTGTGTGTGTGTGAGTGTGTGTGTGTGTGTGTTTTTGCTTGTAAAATCATGTCTTATGGACGAAAAATCAAGGAGGATGAGATGGGCTTGGCATGTAGCACTCTTGTATATTATGATTTATACGTACAAAATTTGCTTAGAAAACTGATGGAAAAAGCGACTTGGAATAACTAGGCATAGACAAAAAGAAGATATTAAAATACAACTTAAAGAAATAAGATGGAGGAACTAATTTTGGGCTGTTTTGAAAATGGTATTGAACCTTAAGGGTTTAAAAATTCATGTAACTTCTTGACTAGCTGAACAACTACTGGCTTCCCAAGAAGGAATCTGGTGCTTGGAGTTAGTTACTAATCACATAATACGTATTTTTATATTACTCTCAACATACTTCTCCCATTATTTGAGCAGTAATCTTCATCTCTACCTTGAAGAAAAAAAGCAGATGTTTCCATTAAACATTAGGAACTTGTTCTCAAAATATCCCACTGCAATAACTCCAGTTACTAAACAATCAGTATGGCCATAGTCATATATTTCAAACACTTTTTTAATTATTTAATGAGCCTCACAATGCCATCAGCATACAATGTATCAGGCTCCCACTGCACACTTCATTTCTCTCCGTCCATGTGTTTCTGCATCTCATTGACTTTCAGGTTTAGGAACAATAATACTGCCCATTTCAGTTCTGTGATTTTAGCTGGTGCTACCTGAAGACAGAAAGAATTAGTGTAAGGTTGTTAAGAAAGGACAGTCTTACTGATAAGAAACTAACTCCATGCAGCAGCCTCCTGCTGGAAAGGTTACTAGTTCGTTAGCTTGTCAAGAAATTTCCTGTATTTTATAAAACCTAAAGGTTTGGGGGATACTGCGGGATTGTGGAATGATAGTCGCAGTAAAGCACATATGTTACTATTTATTCTAGTTTGTCATACAGTTGTTACGCGTGGTTGCGTAATGCGTTGTGCGAGTAATTGTCTGGCTT
>Ga0123355_10004305_pt1 | contig 20697 bp, 11 predicted proteins | sample TergutEmb28metaG_3_FD_89872 | JGI IMG/M metagenome (GOLD analysis project Ga0123355, IMG submission 89872) | Embiratermes neotenicus P1 segment gut microbial communities from Petit-Saut dam, French Guiana - Emb289 P1 | ecosystem: Host-associated > Arthropoda: Insects > Digestive system > Gut ...
AAGTTATCCACAAAATAGGTGGGTTTTCCACTGAAAATCCCTTGAAATTGGTTTGTAATCATTCGAATTTTTCAATTCCTCGTAAATTTGACTTCTCATATCGGTTTTCGGAGGTTGCCTATATAATTCTCAAAAGTATTTCGATGACCAAAAGGGCAAAAATGGAAGATTCGCTCATGCGGAAAAAGACTTTCAGGATTTGCTTTTGGCGAATGTTTCTCCCTTTGAAACACAAGCAATCCCTGTATTTGAGTCCACCTCTGAACTTGATAATGATAGTAAAGAGTCCTTGAATAAATCGGAAAATGTCGTTGATTGTGTTCTTAATTCAAATAAACATGTGTAATTTGTAGCAGATGGTGGTATGGGTAAAACTATGTCATTGTTTCGCATTTGGCAACGACAATTAGAACCACATCAAGATAAAAATAGATTGCCTATTTATATTCCATTAAACGAATGCAATGTCTATGCTGGATATGGATTTATTAAAGACTTTGTTTCTAAAAAATATAAAATTGATTTAGATAAGGATATTGGTTGTTGGACTATTCTTTTGCTAGATGGATTCAATGAAGTAGCAAATGATAAAAAAGTTGGGATTGTTCGTGAGATAAAGGATTATATGAAGAGAGCTGGTATACAAATCATTTTGACATCGCGCTACGATTTTAGTAAGGTTCATGGTTTCAATATGGATGTTTTTGAACTACAACTACTTACTACAGATGCAGTTATTGATTTTTTATCGCAATCGCAATTTTCTAACAGCATTGCTGATAGACTGTTACAACAACAAAATGTTTCTAAATTATTGGAAAATGACTATAAGATACTCAGAAACCCAATGATGCTCATGCTTTTTTCAAACTCATTACTTGTCCGTCAACAAATAGAGGAACACTTTGTAAATTTCAAAGATGCTATTCCTGATATTCAAGATAAAACAGTTGCAGAAATCTTAAAAACTTACTTATTATGTCAAATTGGACAAATAGCTCTTAATACTGCCAAGGCACGTGATAATACGGATGTAATTAAAACGGCATTTGCTTTACGATATATATCTCCTTATATAGCCTACAAATTGGAGGAAAAGTCCAGTTTCAACACAACAAAGAGAGAGATGCGCGCTCTGGTAACTGAATATTTGGATTTATATGGAGAGTCTGATTTTAATGAAGTTCAAAATTGGATAAGGGATGTATTTTTCCTCCCAACTTTCCCTCTTAGGTCAACGTATTCTAAAGATTCTGATGAATATATTGAATTGTTGATAAGTAGGCATGTATTCATTAGTGAGGAAAAGGATAGATATATTCTCAGACATCAACATTTTAGGGATTTTTATGCTACAGCATTCATTGCTAAAGTTCTTGAAGACTGGGGTAATCAAAACAATTCATCAATTCCTAGTATAATATCTGCTAAATTATATCAAGTTCATATCACAAAAATGCTAGGTAATTATCTATGTGAAAATGAAAACTCTGATAGACTTGTGAAGGAAACTATACTGCACAAAATTGTGAATACACTACGAAATAAATCACACAATGACTTTGGGTTTGCACTGCAAAACATTATAAATATATGGAAATCTTCTCGTAATGGTCAAGTAATTGGTGAGGACTTGAGCCGATTAGATTTATCAAAAGTATCTTTGAATGGTATTTTCTTTTCAAATTCGTTTGTTCAAACTCGCTTTAACAACTCAATATTTACAGAGGAAAGTTTGCTACCATCAGCTCATAATGGTGCTATTCTTAGTGTTGCGTTTGCTCCAGAATCTTTAAGAAACAGTTATTTCATCACATCATCAAGCGACCACACTGCTATAATATGGGACTATAGAAGTGGGGAATTGATACACCGATTATCTGAACACTCTGATAAAGTCAATTCTGCCCAATTTAGTCCAAATGGAGAATATATAGTAACTGCTTCTGATGATTGCAAGGCAATAGTATGGGATGCTAAAACATATTCAATTGTTGCGATATTACATCATCCCTCTAATGTTAACAAAGCTGAATTTTGTCCTTTTAGCGATTTTATTGTTACAGCGTCAGATGATTGCGTCGCTACAATTTGGAATGTTCACATGTTTGAAAAAGTGGGAGTTCTTTCAAAACATGAAAAACGTGTAAACAGTGCTATTTTTAGCCCTGATGGAAAACATATTGTTACTGTTTCTGATGATAGAACTGCAATTGTTTGGGATAGCGGAAAACAATCTGATATTGCTATACTCAAAGGTCATGAAAAACGTGTTAGTAATGTATCATATAACAATACAGGGAAGTTTATTGTTACAACATCAGATGACTTGTCAGCCATCATTTGGGATGCAGAGTCTTACACAAGATATAATACACTCAGCGACCAATTTTTCCAGTTTACAGATGCAAAATATTCTCCAGATGGTAATTGGATAGCTACATCTGCATTTAATAATAGTGTATATGTATGGAATGCTGAAACAGGAGTGATTGTTCATAGGTTTCCTTGGCATAAGCGAACAGTTCATAGTATCGCATATAGCCCTTGTGGTGGTTTAATTGCTTCATCTTCTAATGATAATACTGTGCATATATGTAGTGCAGAGTCTGGAGATATAATAAGAGTATTTGGAGGGCAAAATGCTCCGCTCAACAGTATTGCATTTAGCCCAAAAGGAGACTATTTTGCTACCGCATCTGATGATAAAAGTGTGAAAGTTTGGAACAGAGCCACTAGGAAAATAGAAAAAGTATTCGTTGGACACAGAGATAGAGTTTTTAATGTTGCGTATAATTATGATGGTACACTTATAGTTACTTGTTCCAATGATTGCACTGCAAAAATATGGGATGCTTCAAATGGCAAGCTAATAAAAACACTAGATGGTCATACGGATAGAATTTATGATGCTATATTTAGTCGTGACGGAAAGCTCGTTGCAACAGCGTCTTTTGATAAAACCCTTCGCTTATGGGCTTGGGAAGAAGATAGTGAACCTCGCATATTCCCTGAACATGATTTTCACGTAAGTAGTGTTGCATTCAGCCATGATGATAGGCATGTAGCATCATCTTCTTGGGATAATACTGTAAGGATTTGGGACTGTGATGATGTTACTAACTATCTTGACAAACTTAACTATGGGGTACCTGTTATTTCAATAGATTACAGTTCTAACGGAAAATATCTCGTTATGTCATTTTCTGCAAAAGAAAAAAATGTTTTGATATGGAATATCTCAGAAAAAAAAGGTAGTTTTTTAGGCGAAAAAGAAGGACACTCACAAATTGTATACAGAGTAGTTTTTAGCCCTGACAACAACTATGTTGCGTCTGTTTCAAGCGATACTGATGCTCGTATATGGAATCTAAGTAATGATACTTCTATACTTCTAAAAGGTCATACTGCTCCAGTATATGGAGTAGCATTTAGTCCTAATACAGATGACATGCAGATTGCTACATGTTCTCAGAATTGTATGATTTATTTTTGGGATTATAATGGTGTTCGCATAAAGAACTTGGACATGCGATATTATTCAGGATTGAATATACACGGGTGTTCATTTGAAGGCTCAAAATTTGCGTCTGATGAACTTAAAGAAATTATACAGCAGTATGGAGGAGAAATATAAGTTTTTGATGGAATGTAATCCATGCTCAATAGGTGTCCTATTATCAATAATTCAATATAAAAACAATAAGAAGTTGGAGGGGAGTTTAAAATGGATATTCAAGGAGTTTTTCAATCTATTATGATGCTTGATTTAATTGTGCCAAACATGATTATTCAATCATTAGTCATATTGGCCGTGATTTTGCAAGTCTTTGGATGGATGTTTAAGTACAAGGTAAAAATATTAATATTCCATTTGTTTGCTACGCTACTCTATGCTATTCATTTTCTTCTCCTCTCCATTTTTACAGACCGTGATGCTACCGCATCTTCTGTTATCAATATAATTGGTGTTGTACGATTAGTTGTTTTTATCTCTATTGTATTGTATATATCAAACGAAATCAAAAAAGACCTTGAGGTTAGTTCTGCTCTAAAGAGTAATAAAACTAACAAAAGTTTTTTACTCACTTTTGTAGAGAAATATTTTTTTTGGTTGCTAGTTATTCTTTATTTGGGTACTGCTGTTTGGAGAATTTTATTAATTATAAATGCAAGAAGATATAATATGAATGATGAAGTGTTAGGAGCTATATTTGCTGCATTAGCAAGCATTTTATATACTACATTATTCTGGAAATGTAGCGAATCTGTAATGAGACTTGGACAAATCATTGTATCCATTTTACTTATAACCCAAGCATGGTTTCTACGTTCTTTGGTTGGTATTGGAGAATTAGGCATACTTCTTATGGTTCTATGGTCTATCTATAGGTATGACTTAAACTTTGAGTGGAAAGAATCTAATAAGAATGCAAAACGTCAGTGGGAAAAGGCGAAACTTGAATTTAGAGGTTATAAAGAATGCAACACTAATATAAAGGAAAAATTCGACGAGTTTACGGAGTTATTCAAACCTCATGATTCATTTGATGCGGAGGATACTTAGTATGTATAAGTTAAAGTTGCTGATTGATACAAATGTTTTATTAGATTGGATTCTTTCAAGGAATTCCCAATGTGTAGATACTGTCAAAATAATAGGACTTTGTATGCAGGGAGATAAGATATATGGATATTTGACGGCAAATACTCTCTTAGAAGTATACTCTGTTGTTTCTGTTGATAAGCGTTTCAATGTAACGAAAACACAAGAGCTAATGAAACTCTTATATGATAGATTTGAAATTCTACAATTGGACAGGAAACTCATATTGAAATCAATTATATCGTTACCCCATATAAATTTAGAGAAAGCTTTACACGCATACGCTGCGGATTATGAAAAAATTGATTTCATGGTCACCAGAGACGTAGACGATTTTAATGAGTATATGGGTTTAATTTCTAAAGCCAATAAATCAAATGTAAAAGTTTTGAATCCTAAAACATTTTTGGGAATGATTGAAAGAATAGGTCGCAGAATAGATATTAATGATGATTGGGGGCTTGTTTATGGTAACACAGATGCAAGTATCTCTAATTGACATATCCAAAATTCCAAATTCAGAAAGTAGAGAGTGACTATGAACATACCCAAAACGTATAGCAAATCTCGTGAAGATGATATATATAATTCTTGGTTAGAAAAGGGTTATTTTTCTGCAAAGATTGATAAGAATAAGATGCCCTATACTATTATGATTCCTCCTCCTAACATTACAGGACAATTGCATATGGGTCATGCGTTGAATAACACAATTCAAGATATTCTGATACGTTTCAAACGTATGCAAGGATATGAAACACTATGGATGCCAGGTACAGACCATGCTGCTATTGCTACAGAAGTGCGTGTCATTCAAGAGTTGGAAAAAGAGGGCATAACCAAGGAATCTCTTGGAAGAGAGGCTTTCTTAGAGCGTCTTTGGGAATGGTATGAACAATATGGTGGCACTATAATCAACCAGTTAAAAAAGCTGGGAGCATCCTGCGATTGGGAACGCACCCGATTTACTATGGATGAAGGACTTAGTGATGCTGTATTGGAAGTATTCGTTCGTTTGTATGGAGAGGGCAAGATTTATCGTGGCGAACGATTAATTAACTGGTGTGTGAAATGCCAGACTAGCATTTCTGATGCTGAGGTTGAGCATGATGATAAAGAAGGTTATTTATGGCACTTCAAGTATCCAATGGATGATGGAGAGTTTATTTCATTCGCTACTACTCGTCCAGAAACAATGTTAGGAGATACAGCTGTTGCTGTTCATCCAGATGATTCACGATATGCTTCCTATATAGGTAAATTTGTGGAAGTGCCAATGATTGGACGGAAAATACCAATTATTGCAGACTCCTATGTTGACCCAGAATACGGTACAGGTGTAGTTAAAATTACTCCAGCTCATGACCCAAATGATTTTGAGATTGGGCAACGACATAATCTTCCCTTTATAAATATCATGAATGATGATGGTACTATTAATGAAAATGGGGGTAGTTATGCAGGTCTTACTCGAGAAACTGCAAGACTGGAAATAATTGAAGATATGAAACAACGTGGTCTGTATGTTAAGTCCGAAAATTTGAATCATGCTGTTGGCGAACACGACAGATGTGGAACAATTATAGAACCAATAATGAAGCTCCAATGGTTTGTAAGCATGAGTGAATTAGCTAAACCTGCTTTGGAAGCCTATACTTCTGGTAATTTGAAGTTTAACAGAGAACGATTTGGAAAAATATATAGTCACTGGTTGGAAAATATACGAGATTGGTGTATTTCACGGCAATTGTGGTGGGGGCATCGTATACCTGCATATTATTGTGCCAAAGGACATGTAACAGTTGCTAAAGAAATGCCCACTGCCTGTACAACTTGCGGAGCGAAGGATTTGACTCAGGATGAAGACACCCTTGACACTTGGTTTTCGTCGGCATTGTGGCCGTTTTCCACACTAGGATGGCCTAAAAAAACTATGGAGTTGGAATACTTCTATCCCACAAATGTACTTGTTACTGCCCCTGAAATTATTTTTTTCTGGGTGGTGCGAATGGTTTTTATGGGAGTAAAATTTATGGGTGAAATTCCATTTAACGATGTTTTTGTTCATGGCATAGTACGTGCCTCTGATGGACAAAAAATGTCTAAATCATTAAACAATGGAATAGACCCTTTGGAAATCATAGATGAGTATGGGGCAGATGTTCTTCGTCTAATGTTAGTCAGTGGTAACGCCTTAGATAATGACACACGATTCTTCTACGAGAGGCTTGACCCAGCCCGCAATTTTTTGAATAAGTTATGGAATGCGACAAGATTTATTCTAATGAATCTCGAAAACGACGATAATATAGATACTATGCCAGAAAGTATAACTCCTAAGATGGAAGACAACTGGATAATTTCTCGTCTTAATCAACTTGTTCGTGAAGTAACTGATAAATTGGATAATCATGAGCTAGGTCAAGCTGCCCAAAAAATTGTTGATTTTATATGGGATGAGCTATGTGACTGGTATGTCGAGATGGTGAAACCGCGTCTTTATATTGAAGAATCTAAAAAATTAGAGGCTACTTCATCTCGCAAGGTAGCGCAAAATACTTTAATAAAGGTACTAATCACTTCTATAAAATTACTGCATCCTATTGCACCATTCATTACAGAAGATTTGTTTTTAGCATTGCAAGACAAAGACGACACGGTTATGTTTTCTAGCTGGCCTGTTTTTGATGTTGATCTTGATAATCCTAGCGCAGAGAAAAATATTGAGGGTATAAAAGAGGCTATTCGAGCTATTAGAGTCGTTCGTGCAGAAAAACAGGTTCCGCCATCAAAAAAAATCAGGGTGATAATTCAACCTTCTGATATTGCTACATTTGACTTATATAGCCATAGTTGTACCTATGTTGGGTTTTTGGCTGGTGCATCTAGTGTTGAAATTAAAGCAGTTGAAAAATCAGATAATATTTCTATTGATGATGCGGTGTCAGTAATAGTTCTAGGGGCAACTATCTACCTGCCATTAGATTCTCTGATTGATTTGGAGAAAGAAAAAATGCGACTCATCAAGGAAAGAAACAAATTAATAGAAGAAATTTCTCGCATAGATACAAAACTTAGCAATGAAGGATTTGTTTTGAAGGCTCCAGCGATTTTGGTATCAAAAGAGCAAGAAAAACGCCAAAATTTTGCAAATATGCTTGAGAAGGCTGAAGATGAGTTGGGCAGACTAGGTATCTAGTCTGCTTAGTTCTATTCTATAAACTAGAAGATACTTGACATATAATTTAGAATCCATGATATTCTATGCGTAGATGATACTACTTATGTATTAGATGGTATGGTATTATATGATTATTGCTCATATAATGGTCATGAAGTGTAATTGGAAAATAAAAAGGAGTGCTGGATATGACTAAGATTCAAGATAGCAAGTTATATAATAACCTCAACGATTCACAGAAGAAGATTGTTGATAAATGCGCTAATTTTCTTGCAGATATTTGGAAAGGGACTAGATTGATTCCTTATTATACAGAGCATGGTTACGAGCATTCTGTTCGTACTTTGGGACGAATAGAAGAATTGTTAAATGGCAATATTGATTCTCTGAACGAAAAAGAAAAATTTCTCCTTATTTTATCCACGATATTTCATGACATAGGAATGCAATGCCATTTTTTTATGCATACTAATGTAATGAAAATGGCTGAAGAAACATATAATATTAGGTTTGCAAGTGAGTTCAAAGAAGAACTTACAAAAGAAAATCAAGAAGAGTTGCGAAAGTTTCACCATTATGTATCATCAGCTTGGCTTATCTGTGCTTATCGGAAAGAAACTGACAAGTGTAGATATAACGAATTGCATGGAAATCGTGCATATAGATGTATTGATTTGCATAATGCCATTGCTGAAATAGAACGTAATGATATTGATAATATTTGCGAAATATGCACCCATCATTCAAAAATAGCTATTACTGATTGCAAAGAACTTTCAATATGTGGAAAGAGCAGGCTACAGTTTCTTGCGGCTCTTTTACGTATTGGAGATGAACTTGATATTGCTAGTGATAGAATAAACAATGAAGCTATAAACTTTTGGTTGCCTACTGATAATCGGGTACATTGGGTTCTGCATAATAGAACCTCAATATCCATTCATAAGTCAAGAATTAAAGTGCAGATTGCATTGAATCCAAATGATTATACGCTATATAGTGAACGTTTCAAAAATTATCTTAGTAATAATATATACAAAAAAAATCACGAAGTAATAGAAATCCTCAGAGATAATAATATACTTTTCGAGTTTGCACAACCACATGAATGCATAAATAAAACCCCTACGATTCATGATATGTCTGAAGTAGAGATAAAGACTCTTTTTCAATGGGCGGAACATGATGAGTGTATCCAGATTGTACGAAGTTTGGAAAGAGAAACTAACAAACGACTTTTGGACAAATATTTGGACAAACAAGAGTTAGATTTGAGTAATATAAATTTAATCCCTGAAAATGTCTTTAAAATTCGCAATTTAAAATCCCTAAATTTATATGGTGCAAATATCAGCGAATTGCCACATAATCTTTTTAAACTTATAAATTTAAAAAAACTTGATTTGAGATTTTCTAAAATTGAAAAAATCCCATACGAGATAAAAGGTCTTAGAAATTTGCGGATTTTAGATGTAAGGTTTACTAATGTAAGAAATGAAGATTTTACAAATATGTGTAATGTTGAAAGCTTGGAGGAATTATATCTGTGGCGTACTCAAATAAGTGAAGTTCCATCTGAAATTCAAAAACTTAAAAATTTAACTATATTGTATCTAGGAGGGACATCAATAAGAGAGATTCCTATAGGTTTATGTAAACTTAACAAACTAACAACTTTGGGGTTAAGGGAAACACGTATAATTGACCTTCCTGATGAATTTGAAGAGTTGGTTGGTTTAAAATATCTTTATATGGGAAAAAATCCACTCATAAAAATCCCAGATGTGATTTATAAACTTAAAAAATTAGAAGTCTTGCATTTGGGTTATAACAAAATCAGTGAAATTTCTGATGAAATACAAAATATGAAATCGCTGAAGACACTGTATTTGAACGACACACATCTAAAAGAATTGCCTGAAGCAATATACACTCTTCACAGTTTGATAGAGTTGAACTTACTTGGTTCAAAACTTGAAACGCTATCTCCAAGTATAAAAAATTTGACAAAATTGAATGTATTAAATCTAAACAATTGCACATTCAAAAGCCTGCCCAAAGAAATCACTGAGTTGTCGCTTAATTTTACGCAAAAATGGGATGAAACGGGGATTTTCGTAAATGGACTCAAATTATTAGAGCAAGACATAATGTTTCTTGGCGAGGGTGAAAAAGGAAAAAAGATGTTCCGAGAATATTGTGAAGCAATGGAAGGCGAAAAACGTCAAATATCTGAATGCAAAATTATATTCTTAGGGAATGGAGATGCAGGAAAAACTTCTATAATTCGTGCTCTTAGAGGAGAGTCATTTGAGCAGAACACGAAAGTAACAAACGGAATTAGTATAAAAAGAGATTCAAACATATACAAAGAGTGCGAAATAAGGATGTGGGATTTCGGAGGACAAGAAATAAACCACTCTCTTCATACCATGTTTATGACAGAAAATACAATCTATATTATAGTATTGAGTGGACGAAGTGACGAAAAACCTGAGTTATGGTTAAGCTATATTAATACGTATGGTAAAAATTCATCTGTCATTATTGTCATTAATAAAATGGATTTGAACGCTAGAGCCTCGATTGATGAGATATACTATAAAAAGAACTATCCAAACATACATGGAGATATTCTTTATTTTTCTTGTCCTGAGTCATCAACAGGTAAGAATCCTGAATATTTGAACTCATTAAAACAGGGGATAGAATCGGCAATTAAAACTAATTCGGAGAAATTTACAAAGCAATGGCCTAAACAATGGGTTGCATTGAAAGAAAATCTTGAGAAACTACAAAAATCAATAATTACAAGTAAATCCTATAAAGATTTATGTGTTGAGCATGAAATTGAAAACGAAACACAGCAGGCGGCAGTGTTGAAGGTCTGCCATGATTTAGGAATTGCTTCAATTTATGAAGTCGATGAAAATTTCCTAATATTGAAACCTGAGTGGCTCACAGAAGGGGTTTTTAAGATTGTTCACCCTAAAGAAGATTCTGATATTATCAATAATGAAAATGCTTGGGTAACAAACGACGAATATCAAGCGTTCATGAAACAGCATGGTTACGATGAAACTGAAAGCATTTACATGCGAAATATAATGGAAAACAGAAAATTATGTTCTGTTGAAGCAAATAAGACATTTTTTCCATCACTACTACAAAACAAGACAGCAATTGACTTTCAATATAGTGACTGGAATAATTATATAGTAAAGTATCCTTTTGTACCTAACATTGTTTTCCAGCGATTTATAGTTAAAAATTTCAATTACTTATACAAAAATGATACTAGTTCTGCTTCAAAATATGAAATTATCCTCGAAAAAGACGGTATAGGAGCGGTTGTTAGGCGTGAAGAATCGCAATTGAATATCTTTGTTGGTATTATAAGGGGTGGGGAAGATGTAAATCATTCCAAAGTAAAATCATTTTGGGGGGATATAGCATCATCTATTTATGAAGTGAATGCAGAATTGAAGATAAATACGGATAATATTAAAGAATATTTTGTTTTATCAAAGGAACGTTGTCGATATGAAATATCATATGACGAGATAAAAACATATCTTCTTTTGATGAACAAAGTTGTAATTCCGATTGCAGAATTTCAAAAAGAGTACCATCTCTATACAGTGCTTAATAATTTTCAAACACACGAAAAGACGGAAAAAGATTTGAGAGACTATGCCAAGATGAAATTAGCACTTGATGATGATTATATAGGAGTTCACGACCTCGATAATATAATAGAGAATATAAAGGAACATTCTCTTGCTATTGAACATGAAAAACAGCCTATAGAAAGAGTTGCTAGTGAGTTGCGGGCATTGTTTAGAAACCAGGTTAATGAAAAGGATTTTGAAAGTTGTTGTCGCAGAATAGATGAAATGGTAAAGGCAATGACCAGTGATATTTCTAGCAAAAGTACAGAAAAACCAATAACAGAATACCGAAACAATTTTGAAACTATGGCATCTATGTGGACTAAGGATGGTAATCAAAGCGAGATTGAACCTAATTTAACAGCTAAGGTTTTAGATGTATTCCAAAAGTATCTTGGTTAAGCAGTAGTTAGTAGATAACAGAAAAAAGAGTAGCACACCATCCGTGTAATGATGTTGAGAATATTACCAGTGGTATGTATCAGAGCGTATAGCCAAATGAAGTAGTGCAAACTTAATAATCTCCATATACATGATATCTTGCTTCTCAAGCCTTACAAAAATACGTCCAAATCCGTCAAGTAGACAAAATAATCTTTCAGTTTCATTGCGTCTTTTGTAATAAGTTCTTTGTCGTACTACTAAGGTTTTTCGGTTTTTCTTGGGAGATACAATGAGTTGAGAGTTTGGGCGATATAGAGGGTTAGGTTTTCTTTATGCGTCTTATCCATTATCAGTAGGCTAGTGGTAGACTATAGTCAGCAATAATCATTTTTCACGGTTTAGGGGCTTGACCGTTTTTTATCCTTGCCCTGAGAAGACTCCCGCCTCAATGTGAATTGGCTTTAGCCTACGAACATAGGCGGTGAGATGAATCGGGCACACTATTAGAAGCTCCCACCTCTAACAAGCGAGCGTTAGCAAGCGCGTAAGGTGGGGGGAGGATTCACTGTATTTTCAAATTATGGTATTGCGGGGCAATGCAGACAATACAAACAACCTCAAATTAGACTCTCTTGAGAGTTAAAAGTTCTCACTCGTAAAAAAATATGATTTTACAGGTATTGTAAATTTCGCAAAGGGTTATTTTTTGCATTTTAGGCGTTTATGGGAGGCCTATAAATAGTTTTATTCAAGAAGGGAATCTTGAATAAAACTATTTGTGCTAAAAAGTTGATAATCACTGAATTTATTGCCAGCAACCAGTGATTGTCCCCTTTAAAATCCCCAAATATGTATGAAAAGAACTTTTAACTCACAAGTTAGACTCAGAGGAGTAGCAATATTTTAATAGCTTGGGGGCTTTTGTTCATGCAATCACTATGTTTTTTCTCATTTGCATTATATGAAAATGATGAAATTGTTGAAAATAACCATAATGCAAGACAACAAATTCTTGATATTTTTACTAGCGAAAGCAAGAATGTCACAAAAAATAACAACATTAGCACGTTACACTTTATACATGAGCAACTGTCTGTTCAAATTGACTATACTGATACACCTATTAATGATAATTTGCTATTTTTTCGCATTGGTCAGGAAAAGAAATATGAAACTATTTTGATTCGCAATAAAGAAACATATAGCACACAAGGTATTTATACTGCACCAAACGAAAACAATTTTATGGAAAATTACACATACTTCTTAATGGACTTTAAATTGGGAATAATCTCATATGTGGATTCACCAGATGTACCCAGTATCTATATTGTAGAAAATATGGTAAACTATTGCATGTCAGATTGTATAACATTACAATTACAACCTATAGTTGATCCTAAATACGTTGATACATTGATTAAAGGAGGAATCCTCATTAAAGATATAGAATATTCGATGCAGATGCCATCTAACGAAATTCTAAGCGCATTAAACTTATTTACAATGGATAAAAATGAACTTTCTCAGAATGAATTGTTTAGTGGCAAAATAAATATATTAGCAGAGTCAAGAATGCCCAGATATATTGCTGGAATTTCAATCCCTCAACCAAATCACATTACTACAGTATTGTACAGACTAAAAAATGCCATGACAAATAAAACGAAATCAAAACCAAGTTTCAATTATATGTTGGGCTTGAAACGTATCGTAAGTAAAGAGATAAGTTACCGTATCCCATTCACACATTCCATTCATGAACATTCAGATACATTAGATAATATTATGTCTAATATACAAACAATGGTAATTAATAGCTACAATAATTCAATACCTGATTTATGTAAATATAACGAAAAATCAAGCTGTTTAAGTAGGGAATAACTTTGAAAATTATAAAACGCATCATTCCATATGTCATTATTATCATCAGCATAGGTTTCTTTCTCTTTTACCCAAGTGTATGCTTGGATATTTTTGATGATTATCATATGGATATAGTCACAATAAATGCCATATTCATTGGTTTTTCATTCACATCTTTATCTCTGTTGTTAGGGCTAGGTTTGGATTCAGGAAAAACTAAAATAATTGAAGATTTAGAGCGTATAGACGAATTAGAGCAGATATTCCGTAGTATATATAAGGGCTTTTTTTCGGGTTTTGTATCCATTGTTTGTGCGCTCTTAAATGTTTTTAATGTTTTTGCTGGTTTTGCTGGCAATTTTGTTTCTGATTTTATAACGGCAATGCAGATAACATTTTTAATCACAACTATGTTTTGCTTCTTACGGTCTGCTATAGATGTGAAAGATATTTTATCTCGCTTGCGACGGACTATCCGCAAAAAAACGCCAAGTCCTTCTACATCTGAAACGATGGAAATAGATAAAACTAAAACAATGTCCCCTGAAGAAAGATTACGGAGTTAATCCAGAATACTCAAAAATATCAAAATAATTCAATTTCCATTTGGAGGGGAATCTTGTGCTATTACGAGAATCAGTAGAAGAAAAAATGCAATTTGAAGAAAAAGTACAACAAGAAATAAATGGTTTTAGCCCTCGTCAAGTTGTGCATTTTTCTTGGCTTTGTGCTGTGCGTTCGCTACCTATTTTAGGAGCATCAGAAGTATTTTCGTTCAAAGAAAAAGAGAGAGAATGGCAAGTACAATTGTATTCTATGTTCAATGATATGGATGTTGCCATTGTTCAGTCAACTAATTCTTTTGCAGATTGGTCTGTTACCTCTACTTATAATGCCATTTATGCAACGACAAATATTACAGATGCTCTAATTGCTGCTTCCAATGCATATGATGTGCATAGTCACATTGGAGCTGAAAAAAAATTTGCAACAATACTTTATAATGATATTGTCGCAATTAAAAATGATTCTCTTGAAACTTTATACAATAAAACAGATGTTTATGGTGAAGTATGGGACTGTTTTTTAGAAAATTTGATTAAAATTGATTGTGGGTATTGGGCTAAACTATATTCAGACATATTTGCCAAAATTTTTGTTGTGAATGAGGATGAGCTTTTATTACGGCTTAGTGTTCCAGATGAAATAAAGACTCAAGGGGCTTCATCTGTTGGGCGGTATTTGCAAGGATTAACTGACATCAACACAGCTGGTTTTGCCAGCGAAGCTAGGATTATTATAGTGGGTGACAAAGGTGCAGGAAAAACTAGCCTTGCACGGAAATTAATAAATATTCACGCACCAATGCCAAGTGCCAATGAAAGTACAGAAGGGATAAGTATTGCTCACTGGAGGGTTCAAGATGAAATTAATCATGATATCAATATTCACATTTGGGATTTCGCAGGTGATGTAATAACCCATGCTGTCCATCGTTGTTTTCTACAACCACACTGTTTGTATATTTATTTGTATGATGGACGGCGAGACTATAGTGACAGCACTGATTACTGGTTAAGTCAGATACGCAATCATGCTGAGGATGCTCCTGTACTTTTTTTAGTCAACAAATTAGATGGTGTTTATGAACCATGTATTCCTCAAAATGCACTTATTCGTGAATACCCATCAATAAAAAGTTTTCACAGTTTTAATATTTCTAAAGACATTGAAAGAATAAAAGATTTCCAGAGTGATATACTGGATATAATTCGTAATTACCAAGCATTTAACTATTATGAAAAATCAACCTATTTTCACAGTATTAAGGAAAAATTATCATCACATTTTTTAGAAAGTCAATCAGATTTTATTACCCAAGAAGAATTTCATGCTTTTGGGAAGAATGCAGGATTGCCATCTGAAAATTATTCTGATGTATTAAATTATTTGAATAGTCTAGGTGTTTGTTTGCAATATCATTTTAAAGACAAAAATCACTCAGAAACACTTGTACTTAATCCAGTATGGATTGTTGAAGGTATATACAGTATAATCCGTGGGATAGCTGATAAGCGTAAATATACACTAACTATAGATGATGCATTGGAAATATTTAAGAACTCAAAAAATACAACACAGAGTTATCCAAAAGATAAAATAGATTTCATATTTCAACTGATGTGCAAGTTTGAGTTAGCATTTTCTTTAGAAGACAAAAAAATAACAATTCCATCTGTACTTCCTATAGATAAACCGTTTAGTATTTCAACTTCCATTTTTTCAGGAGATGACTGCTTAAGGATGGTCTACGAAGTAGAAAAAATTCTTCCTCCAAATATTATTTCAAGAGTAATGGTTAAGCGATATGAAGAAGTTGATAATGTCGCTCTCTGGAGAAAAGGTGTCGTTTTACACTATCCAAAAGGCGATGCGATAGCCTTAATTGTAGAAGATTCTAGAACTATTACGGTGGACGTTAAAGGAATTGACCAAACTAATTATATCGCTGAACTTCGTAATACATTCAATGATATTTTTAACAGTTACAATAATATTAGCCCACGTATATTATACAAGGTGCTTATGCCCTCTGATAAGCCATTTGTTCCATTAGAACAAACGACTGCGAAACCATATCTTATCCATGATAAGCAAATGCTTGCATATTACCAACTGAACAGACCAATTTTAAACATAGAAACCATGAAAAATATTCCAATACACCCAATTCTAAATATGTATGCAATAGAACCTGAGCGAGTGGAATGTTTATTGAATATTGACAATAGATGCTCCTCTCTTCCTCGTTTCTCTAGTACCAGCTTGTTATCGTTAGGAAAGTTTACAAAGCCACAAAGAAATGAAAGAAATATATCAACTATGGATACGAAAATTCGCAATACCATGAAAAAAGATATTTCCCAAAACAAACTCTCAAAATATCCAAGTATCGCACTTTTCGCATTAGTGGCAATATTTGCTGTAAGCTTAATAAGTTTCTCAATTTTTGATATTATCTTCTCCAATCATACTGTGTTACCAGAAACAGTAGAATTTTACCTCGTATTACGAGGAACAGAAGTGCAACTACACAGCTATCCCATAACACTATCACTACAATCAGAAGAATCATCAGGAGAACAAGTGCAATATATGCGTCTTTTATCCATTGCTGATAGTGAATTAACACATCTGATAGCATATTTTTCAACTTTAATCCCGATGACAGCGGAAAACAGGGAAATAATTTCAATTCCAATTGCAGCATCAAGTGGCAGTATGAGTGGACACTCATTTTCAATAACAACAGACGGGACATTGTTAGCATGGGGGAGAAATGATTTTGGTCAATTGGGAGATGGCACTAATATAAATAGACTTTATCCTGTAGAAGTCATGTTCGATGTGGCATCTGTTGTTGTAGGAAATGCTTTTTCCTTGGCAATAACTAATGATGGTGGTTTGTATGCGTGGGGATATAATGGACATGGTCGTCTAGGAACAGGCACTATGTACAATAGCTCATCTCCTATTAGGATAATGGATGATGTAGTATTTGTTACAACAGATGTTTATCATTCACTGGCAATAACTAATGATGGTTCACTATGGGCATGGGGTTGGAATCACTGGGGACAAGTGGGTAATGATACAACTGAATCTCAATATACACCCATAAAAATAATGGATAATGTAACATATGCTGTTGCTGGTCATTTGCACTCATTGGCTATAACTAATGATGGAATCCTATGGGCTTGGGGATATAATGGACTTGGAAGTTTAGGAGATGGCACGAGAGAACATCGTCACATGCCAGTTGAAATAAAGGACGATGTAGTAACTATTACTGCTGGGGAATCAAGCTCGTTTGCTATAACTTCTGATGGTGTATTGTGGGCATGGGGACGTAATACACATGGTAGATTAGGAGATGGAACTCTAATTGGAAGAATATCTCCAGTTAGAATAATGGACAATGTTATCTCAGTTTCAGCAGGTTCGCAACATTCTTTCGCAATAACACTTGATGGAACGCTCTGGGGTTGGGGGAATAATTCGCATGGTCAGATTGGTGATGGAACAAATGAAATGCGTCTTTTGCCTGTGACAATTATGAATGATGTAGAAACAATAGTTGGAGGACGATTTTATTCGTTAGCTTTGACTTCATGTGGGAGCTTGTGGTCTTGGGGTGATAATGGATATGGGCAACTAGGAGATGGCAGTCATGAAAATAGCCTCCATCCTCAAAGAATTATGGAAAATATGATGCTTCCTACATCATAATACCATGTGTTATGTAGACTTTGAAAATTCAATATCACTATGAATGTGCAGTTTTGGTGTTAGTAACTATAAGTGATATATTTTAGGGCATTAAAGATACATGAAGAACTTTGGAATAAAAAATTCGTTTCTATATTGACAAATATATCCAATAATGATAGAATCCTTTTATTAAAATTTCGGATTATAAGTGTAGTATCGGATTATATGGTTGCAGGTGGCACTCCCCTCAGATTCACGCCACTTCGCTTGGAATTGCTGACATGCCTCACATGAGCCAGTCATAATGCCTATCTGGTATATTTTATTTGTCTGGAAAAGCGCGGGAATGGATTCAAAATCACTAAAATTGTGCTTTTGGCTGTTCCCGCTTTTTTAATGCAAAAAATTAATTAATTTAATGGAGGTCATTATTATGACAACAATTATCACAACGGGCAGAATCACAAGAGATTTTGAACTTAGGAAAGCTGAAAAAACTGGATGTGTTTACGCTAATTTCAGTCTCGCAGTCAATGATGGATTTGGAAGCAATCAGAAAACTATGTATTATGAATGTGCAGTCTTTGGTGTTGATGCTGAACGTCTTGTCAAAGCTAAAGCGAAAAAAGGTAGCTTAATTCAAGTTACAGGCAAATTTGGTGTTTCGGAATTTACACGCACCAATGGCGAGACAGGTTACAGTCTAAAAATCACTGTGCTTGCATGGAGTTACATTCCAGGCGCAAGTGGTGGAAATGGCAATACTGGTACAGAAAGCAATATCACACCAGTACCAAATCAAGCCCCTGAAACATACTATCCAGAGATTGATTACAACGGAACGACAGACCTTGATGAGGACTTACCGTTTTAGTAATTACGGATAGTTGTTTGTAAGTTTGTCAATTGAAAATTTGGGGAGCAACGAGGGAAAATCTTCGTTGCTTTCTTTTTTATTGGATTGTAATGATAAAAATTCTCTATAAGACTTGGTGCAATGGCACTAAAATCAATGAATATTAAAAAGGTGGTCATCCCATGTGGATTACAATTGGAACTTTAATTGCTTTTACTGCAACTGTAATGTTGCTTATTATTGTGATTGTACAAAAAATACGTTCTGGCAAAATTAAACGTAAAGAAGAATTGGTACTAAAGGGTATTGTCGCAGGTATAGGTAATAGGCTTCATGCCAATTATCCCAATACAAAATGGAGATGGGTATGTTGCCCCGTTGGTTTCGCTAAAAATGGGGGCATTGCTCGTATTGAAGTTCTTGACCAGTCTGGTAATGTAAGTTTTATGGATGTTTGTTTATCTACAAACGGATATATGGCATTACATGTGTTAACTGTAGTTGAATTGGTAACAGCTGATGTGGGTTTAGATGAAGATGTAGATTCAACTTGTGTTGACTTGGAAGATACCAAAGAACCCTCATCGCCAGTTGCCACCCCAAAGACAGGCACAAAACCCTATGATAAAGAAACTGTTATCAAATGGTATAACATAATGCTGATAGGTGCATTAACTAACTTAATTGACGACCTTAACGCAGATGGTGATGTTTGTATTCATATTAGTCAAGACGGAAAAGCATATATAGAAGAAGATAGAAACATTAGTGTTGTCTATGATTTTGGCGTAATGCCTGATGTGTCCCTATGGAATCATATCATAGATAAACTTAGTGAAGAAGGCTTGTTTGCCGAAATACAAGAAGAAAATTGCATTTTTATATCTTGGGCATAACCCAAAATAAGAATGTTCAAGCAATCAATAAACACAATGAAAATTTCCAATAAATCCAATAAGAACCCATCAGTACAAACATGCTGAATGGGTTTTTTGTTTTTCCAGCAAACCATTTTGAAGTGCTGGACTAAGCATAAGACCTGACTTTATAACGGAGCAGGCAGTTTATGGAGGTCAACTATGGCGAAGAAAAAAATGAATATGTATCTAACATTTAAAGTTGCTATATTTAAACCAATAACCGTTGATGGTAAAGAAATTTCAGTGGTAAACATTATTGATAACCATATCGTTGTAAATAATGAATGTTGCGATTTGCGTACTATCAAGGAAAGATATAATCCTGAAACTAAAAAACTTGCTCCGTCTGTTGTAGATTGCATTTCTAATGCCGAATCTATTTTGGCTATGCATTATGGTAAGCGTGTCATAGACCCTACCAATGCCACATCAGGCGCACCAATGGAATACAACACACTTTTTGATTTTATAACTGTGGATTGCTCTGACGGAAACGATTCAGACCCCAACGTAAAACAGATTAAAGAATTGTTGTGCTTTGATGGTTTGTATTTACCATTGTCTGCACTGGATGTTATAGGTTATACTCCTCATGAAGAAGTAGAAATGCTTGAAATTGCGGGTGTGAAATACGCACGCTATCGTGTAGCCATGCAAAGTGCTTCTGAAAATAGGCAGTGCAAAATAACAATGACAACCTATAAATGGGAGAATTTTGCTAAAACCATCAGTGGTGATGCTCGATATCTTTATGAACCAACACAAACAGCACAGAAAGCGATTGCGCGCCAAGGTTTAGGTAAAACTAATGGTAATATAGTAGAAGGATTTTCTTTTACATTCGCTACTGTACCAGATTTGGAAACAGATATTACTTTTTCTGCTCGTTGTTATAGTGATTCCAAAAATAAAATAACAGCAGAAACCATAAGCGT
>Ga0123355_10004306_pt1 | contig 20695 bp, 21 predicted proteins | sample TergutEmb28metaG_3_FD_89872 | JGI IMG/M metagenome (GOLD analysis project Ga0123355, IMG submission 89872) | Embiratermes neotenicus P1 segment gut microbial communities from Petit-Saut dam, French Guiana - Emb289 P1 | ecosystem: Host-associated > Arthropoda: Insects > Digestive system > Gut ...
ATACATTGCGGAAAAAGGCAAGACTCTTGAACCAAAACTGTATTTTATCCCGGAAGAAGTAGACCGCCATATTTCTGTTATGAAGTGTAAGGCAATGGGGCTTACGTTAGACGAGTTAACACCTGCGCAGGAAGAATATTTTTACGGCACCGGGGAGTAGGAATAGAATATGAAGCGATTATTACTGGCAGTGGGTATGCTTTTTATACTCACTGCTTGTTCTGCAACTGTGGCAGAAATTAATTTTTGGTTGGAAGAAGCGCCAAGCAGAAGAACCATTGAAACTGCAGCATGGAACCTTGAAGATGTTGTTGAAAGAACCAACCGATGGGAGAGTGAGAAACTTATTTCTGTTTCGCCTTCCGGCAGGTATTTTCTTGTTGTTGATGCCGCTAACCCCGTTAATTTGGAGCAAAGAAGGCCCGGTAATAACCTTGGGTGGGAAGCCAGCCATATCTCTGTTTATGAATATTACGAAGGTAGGCTTAGCAGAGTAAGCCGTATATTTATCGACTCAATTAGCGACTGGTCTTTTAACGATACCGTAATTGGGGCAGATGATTTGAGTATTGTATGGAGTAGCGACGAAAGTCGTATGCTTATATCCCGTGGAATATCTGAGAAGCGGAATTTGGGCAACCTACGTAGCATAAGTTCGGACATTTTTCTTGTAAACATTGAGGCAGGTATAATCAAAAGCTTAACCGCCTCGCCTTACGAAACAGTTGAAGACGGTGCGTATCTGGACTTTTTGCCCCAGTGGATGTGCAATGAAAATATCAGCTTTATCCGCTATGGGTATAATAACAAGGGTATATGGACAATAAGCCTTATGAGCATGAACATAACGGCAGCAACCGCAGAGCACCTTTCAAACCTTACGACGGACGGAAGAATAGCAATTGTATATGACTACGAGATTTACGGAGACTATGTATATTTTAGCAAAGAAGATTTTGGTGACATTGCTGCCGAAATTTTTATGATGGACGTGTCTGGATTTTACTATGCAAGCCTTGACGGTGGGCATTTGCCGCCAACTATACTAGTAAGTATATATGATATGAACTGGGGGCTTGTTACCTCTCCGTTAAGGCATATTACAAGTGTACAAGTTTCGCCTGGTGGGCGCTGGGCGTTGCTTACAGCACAATGTACGCGTTTTATTATGCGCTCTATCCCCCTTGCAAACTGTCCGGATTTCCCGCAGCCTGACCCCAACTCTGCTATGTGTAGGGTTCATATGAGAGAATGGATACCAGCACATAATGTGTTCTTATACGACCTGCACAATAATAGGCTTGTTGACCCGTTTAGAAATAGGATATTGCGCCCGGATGTTGTTATTGTTACTGCAGCAACCTTTTCTCCGGACGGAAGAACGCTGATATGTGCGGCGTTTGGCTCTGGTGGTGTATGGACACTTGACAGCTACAGCGAAACTACGTTGTACCAAGTTCGTTTAGATGACGACTCGTTTGATGTTGTTAGGTTTTTTTCAATGGAGCATGAGTTTATTCAGCCTGTGGAATGGATCTCGTGGTTGGGGAATAATGCTCTGTGGTTAAGAGGTATGAGAAGTAACGTTCCTTTTTCTACAGACAAGTTAGTTATTCCCGCTGCATTTGAAGTGTTGGCAGAGGATTAGCGCAATATGAAACAAACTCAAATGGTTACTGAGAGTAACCGTTTGGCTAGTTAACGACGACGAATACGCCCGCTATAGCGGGTTACGGGAGGCGTACAATGCCTGCTAGACAACAGCCGATAAAAAGAGCAATACGAAAAACCACAAGAAAACGCCGAAATAAACGGCGTGGGCAATTGGGGAAGAAGTTTTTCCTGTCCATGCTGTTTATTTTGGCGTTTGTTGTTGTATATCAATTTTTTTGGGATGATATTCAGACGCAGCTTGGCATTCAACTTGAAGGCTTTGGCTCTGGCTCGGGCTCAATTATTCTTGCGGAAAATGAGATTCTTGTATCGTTTATAGATGTGGGGCAGGGTGAAAGTATTCTCATTCGCTCCCGCAACAATGCGGTGCTTATAGATGGCGGAGAACATAGGGAGCGGAACGCTGTGCTGGGTTATTTGCGCAATGCAGGGGTACGGCGGTTATGTTATGTAGTGGCAACCCACCCCCATAGCGACCATATTGGCGGGCTTATTACCGTGCTTGGCAGGCTTGAAATTGGCAATGTTGTTATGCCCGACGTAATAAATGACACCCCAACTTTTGACAGATTTTTGGAAGTTATCGAAAATAATAATATTCCTGTAATTTTTCCGCTGCCAGGGGATAGATTGCAAGCGGGGATAATAGATTTATTAATAATTGCACCACCCAACCCGCACCCAGGGCCTGCACGTAACCCCAATAACGGCTCTATTGTGCTGCGGCTAGAGCATGGGCAAAATTCTTTTATGTTTACCGGCGATGCAGAGCGTGAGCTGGAGAATTGGATGGTAAGCAGCGATATAGATTTATCCGCAAATGTTTTAAACCTAGGCCACCACGGCAGCAGAACGTCTACGACAGAAGCATTTTTAGATGCTGTAAACCCCCGTGTCGCGGTAATTAGTGTAGGGGCAAATAATACCTACAACCACCCCCACCCGGAAGTTATGGAGCGTTTAAATGCACGTAATGTAAACATTTACCGCACAGACCAACTAGGGACAATAAGGATGATAACTGATGGATATCAAATTAGTATACTTAGGTAAGTGGGTTATAGACCGTTTTGAAGAAGACAGTGCGGTGCTGGAGAGTACCACAACGCTTGAAACAATTGCTCTGCCAAAAGCAGACCTGCCAAAAGAAGCAAATCCGGGAGATACCCTTTTTATGCAAGATGGCGAATGGCAATTTGACCATGAGGAGACGGAAGCACGTAGGAAGCGGATACAGGAGCGGTTTCGTAGGATAAAAGAGAGGGTACGACAGGAACGGCCATAATATTAATTTAGTTTTGGAGTTGATGCGTTTTGGCAAATTTAACGACTATTGCGCAAATTACCATAGCGTTTATCATGAGTATAGGTGGTGTGGGCGCAATCATTGTACTTTTAGGGCGATGGCTTGCTAATTTAACTTCAGAGGCTATCATCAAGAAAACGGAATTTGAGTTTTCCAAAAAATTAGCTGATTTCAAGAGTGAGCTTGAAAAGAAACATGTTCGTTACACTAGTCAACTTGATAACAAAAGTTATATAAGCAGGACACGTTTTGATATGGAAATAGCTATATACAAACAGCTTTCAGGTGCAATAGTGGCAATGGCAAGAGATGCATCATTCTTATTTCCAGGGTTTGAGAGAGTATCTTTAGATGCAGTAGCAAATAAAGAAAGATTGAACGACCTATATATAAAGGCATGTGAAAGTTATAATCTTGCAGCTAGTGCAATTGCAGAGAATGCGCCGTTTATCCCGCAAAATTTTTTTGATATGTTTGATGAAATAAGAAGGGAGTGCTTTTTACAAATTCAATGGTTTCCTGATTTTCGTATGGGCCAATTATCAACAGAGCAAGCACGTGAGTTAGCAGATGAGAAGAGAGAATGCTATATGCGGAATAAAGCGATTGGAGAAAAACAAGATTTGTTGGTGTTGAGTATTAGAAAATACTTGGAACAGCTGGATGTGTTGGAATAGAAAAATGTGTGGAATACGGGAAATATGCTGTGATGATTATTTTGATTAAATGATGTTGATAATGCAACAATCAATAATCCGAATGTTAGCATAATCATTATAGCACCAAGCAATGGCCGTGTGCGGTAAACCTAACCTAACATATCCGCCCAAAACGCAGCAAATTCTTCTTTAGTTTTGCGTGGGTGGCTTTTTTTAATGCCAGAAGCACAGCTTGCGCCATCTGCCAAAAGGTCTATAACAGTCATTGCCAGTATTTTTGCCGGCAATATATATGCTAAATTTTCATCTGCCACATCAAACTCGGAGCTGTGTAATGCACCACTAAAACCATTTATACTTGGCTGAATTGCAGGCAGCAACCATGTAATATCTCCCATATCTGTACTTCCTCCAAATGGCACGCCGTCTTCTGCTAACGCATTTGGGGCTGTTTGTAGAGTATTGGCTGTAAAAAGGCGGCCAATTTCTGGGTTTTGCATTAATGGGTAATAGCCAGGCAAATCAAAAATTTCAACTTCTGCACCCAGTGCATGAGCGCAGCCTTTTATTGCACGGTTAACTTGCTGGTTAACTCTTTTCATGGCCTCTGGTGTGGCGGCACGTACAAAACATTCCATTCGTACATCTGCCGGGACGGTGTTTACAATATCGCCGCCTTTGGTAATTATGGGGTGTACACGAATGTTGTCTTTTTCGCAAAAAGTTTCCCGCAGGGCGTTTATTGCTTGAAGGGCGAGAGTTGCGGCGTTTAATGCGTTTATGCCTTGCCAAGGGGCAACAGCGGCGTGGGCTTCCCTGCCCTTAAAGCGTATTTCCTTGCCTATAAAGCCAAGCGAGCTGCCGCCGGTAACTATATGGGTTCCGGCAAAATTTGTTTCTGCATGTACCATCATGGCAATGTCTATATCGTCAAAGGCACCTTCGGCAATCATTTGCTGTTTGCCGCCAAGCCACGATATTTTGCCTGCACGGCGCAGGGCTTGCCGTTCTTCTATTTGTACATATTCTTCTGCCGGGGCGGCGGCAAAGCACACATCTCCGTCTAAATATTCTGCCACGGCAGAAATAGCCATTGCACACCCGGCCAGCACCGCCAGTTGCGCAGCGTGGCCGCAAGCGTGAGCTGCGCCTGTAGCAGGGTTTGCGTAGGGGTGGGAGGGGCTTATTACGGCGTCTAGCTCCCCTAAAACCATTACTGTGGCGTCGTGGTTTTTGCCGTAAAGCCAGCCTTTTAGGCCTGTTAGGGCTACAGGGGATATATTTTGCACACCGATAGACTCTAGCCTGTCTTTTACTGCTGCGGAGGTTTTATATTCTGCATAGCCTAGTTCCGGGGTACAGCGGCATAGTCTGCCAAACTCTGTGATGGATTTATGGTTTGCGTCTATAACGGCGCAGACTTTTTGTTTTAGTTGGGCTTTGGTCATTTGAAATTCCTGCCTTCTTTGATATTAAACATGCGGTTGTATGCAGTATAACATATTTGGTCAAATTCAACTGATCGCAAAAGCGGATCATTTGAATTTTATCTTATTAATAATTCACGTGATAATTCACATTCTACATTGCTTTATCCCCACACATACGTTACTATTACAAAAAAACAGCATAAACAAAGGAGGCTTATAAATGCAATCATTCACATTCCACATACCAACAGAAATTATATTTGGCAAGTCCGAAGAAGAAAAGGCAGGCAGCTTATTAAAAAAATACGGCGGAACAAAAATTTTTGTTGTGTACGGCGGGGGGAGCGTTGTAAAATCTGGGCTGCTGGATTGAATTGTTTCCAAATTTCAAGGCATACAATATATGCTTTTTGGCGGTGTACAGCCAAACCCATTACTATCCCACGCCAGAGAAGGAATTAAACAAGCCATAGAATTTGGCGCAGATGCAATACTGGCAGTTGGCGGCGGCAGCGTTATAGACACAGCCAAAGCCATTGCACACGGCACCAAAAACCCAGACACCGACATATGGAAGTTTTGGAAGCGTGAAGTTGAGCTAAAACAAACCTTACCTGTAGGGGTTGTATTAACAATTTCTGCCGCAGGCAGCGAAACAAGCGACTCTGCCGTGCTTACAAATGCAGACACAGGCGAAAAACGTGGCCTAAAAACAGAATTTAACCGCCCTCGCTTTACAATTATGAACCCAGAACTTACTTATACCGTGCCACGCTACCACGTTGCCGCAGGCATTGCAGATATAATGATGCACACAATGGACAGATACTTCGCCCAACAAGAAGGCGAAAACGACTTTACAGACGCAATTGCAGAAGGGCTTTTGCGCACTGTAATAAAAAATGCCCCAATTCTTTTGGCAGAGCCAACAAATTACCATGCAGCAAGCGAAATTATGTGGTGCGGCAGTGTTTCCCACAACGGGATAACCGGCCTTGGCCGCCCGTTTGATTTTTCTGTACATCAGTTAGGTCATGAGCTAAGTGGTAAATTTGACGTATCTCATGGCGCAAGCCTTGCAACCATGTGGGGTTCCTGGGCAGAATATGTTCAAAATGTTAAGCAAGCCCCGGCTAGGTTTGCAAAGTACGCAAAAAATGTATGGGGTGTAAACGGCACTGGTATAGAAGCAACCGTTAACTTCTTTAAATCTATCGCAATGCCGACCTGTTTTACAGAGCTTGGCATTAATGTGCAGAGTGATACCATTATAAACGAAATGGCAAGCAGCTGTGTTTTCCACGGGGCGCGCAAGGTTGGTAACTTCTTGCCGTTGGAGAAAGATGATGTGGCAAAAATATATCTAAAAGCAAACCGGTAGGGCCGCTTTAAAAGTGCAACAAGGTACAATTATGATTGTGGCCCTCGTTTTCTACACATCATCTGAATATTGTGTTCGCTAGCCTGAAAGGAGAACTTATGAAAAATGCCAATTACGAGCAATTACTGGATTACGCAAACAAGATGCAAAAAATTATCGATACCCACGAGCACTTGCAGCCTCACAAAAATTACTTAGGTGATGCACCGGATGTGCTAAATGATTATTTAAGTCATTACATTTCCACCGACTTACAGTCTGCCGGAATGAGTGCCAAGGACTTAGAAACAGTAAAAGATTACAAACAGCCCATTGCCGGGCGTTTTAAACTCTTGGAGCCTTGGCTTAACTGCGTAAAAAACACATCCTATTATAGATCTCTTACAATTGCAGCCAAGACGATACACGGCATCAATGAAATTTCGCATAAAACAATTGAAGAATTTAACGAAAAGTACAAGCAAGCTGTAAGTAAAGAAGAGTATCGTAGATACATTATGAAAGACCTGTGCAAGATCGAAATTTCTGTTAATGACTTTTGGGTTAACGACATGCAATATGCCACTACCGATTTATTTGTACCCGCATGGCAGCCCCATGCATATATGTCTTACCCCGACAAAAACTCAGAGCTTTTTGCAGATATCGATATTGACAAACTCACCCTTGATAGTTTTTGTGAATGTTATAAGCAGCGTTTTGCAAAACAAATAAGCGAGGGAATGATAGCTCTTAAATGTCCTGTTGCATATTGGCGTTCTCTCTACTTTGAAGATGTGAGCTATAGTGACGCTAAAGTTTTATTTGATGATGCAATGCGTACAAAAACTGCTTTCCCTAAAAAATTGCAGGATTATTTAATGCATAATATATTAAAAGTTGCGGACGAAAATAATTTTGTTATTCAAATACACACGGGTATCCAAGAGGGAATGCACCACAACTTGGAAAACAGCAACCCTATGCTTCTAAAAAATCTATTCCCCAAATACCCAAATTTAACGTTTGACATCTTCCACACAGGCCACCCATTTGAACGTGAGCTGGCGGTTTTAGCTAAGACACATGCAAATGTATATGTAGACTTTTGCTGGTCTCACATAATTTCTCCATTTGCTGCAAGGAATGCGTTTTACGAAATGCTGGACGTTTTACCATATACCAAAATATTTGGTTTTGGCGGCGATTATGTGTTTTTCGACGGAGTGGTTGGGCATTTGGCTATGGCGAAGGAAAATATATGTACAGTGCTTGCGCAGCGGGTAGCAAATAACGAATGTGATATAGATTTGGCTGTTAAGATACTGCAAGCTGTTTTGTATGAAAATGCGAAGCGGGTTTTTAGATTGTAACAATGAAACGTCAGCGGAGTTTAACAACTATATACCTGTGTCCAAACACAAATATGCAAGTATGGTGCTGCAGATATTTTTTTCGCAGGTGGCGGCGGTGCGCTGGGTGCCATACAAAATGGAATTATTCAGCCTCTTGGCAGCATAGACCTGCCGGGTAGTGACCTTTTAGGCGGGCCGCGTTTGTGGCAGTATGATGCTACGCATGGCTTTAACCCAGGCGATTGGTCACGCAACTTTAATGCTTTCCAAGAAGGGCGTGCAGCAATGTGGCCGGCTGTTACATGGGGCTTAAACAATGGCGACCTTCCGTTTGAGTTTGCTTTTGTGCCGTTCCCAACAGGTCCATCCAATACATCTGGTAACACATGGATGGGTGGATGGGAAGCAGCATTGTCGTTCCCAAGCGGCATTGATTGGGACCCCGCGGATATTTTAATGGTAATTGAAGAGTTATGGTCATTTGCCGGCGATGATATAGACCTAATGATAGACGATGTACTTGCATGGCCGCGTACTATTTTCTTAACAGAATGAAGATGTGCGGCGTGTTGCAAGCGTAACATTTACTATGTATACAGACCTGGGCATGGTAGTTCCGGAATATTGGTGGATAACCGGTGCATTTATAAACCATTTCTACAATCAAAGCATGACTGTTTTACAGGTCATAGAAACATACCGCGGCCCGCAGCAGGATTTGCTAGATAGTTTTTTTAGGTAGCTATAGTCATTGACTATATATAATTTGAGGAAGGGTCGAGGCACACAAAAACCCGCAGTTGGTTACATTCAGTAACCAACTGCGGGTTTTTGTATTTCATCACTGTCTAACTATAGCCAAATCACTTGCAGAAATCTCTCTGTCTCCGGCAAACGGGTTAATTGTCCTGTTAACAAGCTCAACCACAGAAGAAGGAGTAAGCAGTTGATATGATACATTGTTACGTGAATGTGAGTGAGTAGGAAATACATAGGTATTCAATGAATCTGTTACTCCATCAGCTCTCCTAACGTGGTTTAGCTCATTTGCGAAATATAACATGTCCGTAAACGAAATATTTGTGTGTACACTCTCGTTAAAAATGTTTACAAGCTCATTAATTCTTATAGGGTTAAGGTTTTCTGGCCTTAGCAAACGGCCAATAACCGCTTCAATAACCGCCTGCTGGTTTCTTGCCCGGTCTAAATCCCCGCCCGGTAGGCCGTGGTATCCAGAGTTACGGTTAGCTTGCCTAAACCGAACAAAGTGCAAAGCGGTTTGGCTATCCATATGTTGTAGCCCCGGTTGAATATCTATACGCAAGTTTTGGTACGGGTCGTCGTAGCGCATACGCTGAGGGACATAAATTTCAATGCCGCCGACGGTATCAATTATAGTAAAAAAAGCGTCGTAATCGATTAGTATATAAAAGTCCGGTATAAACCCAATAACGGTTTGAACATCTCTTTGCACTTGCGCTACACCACCTGCAACGCCGCCTCCACGGTTTGAACCAACGATGTACGACGAAGCTAACCTTCTGCCATTGCGGGTTGGGTGCACGGGTACGTCACGAGGGATACTTATCAAGTTAGCTTCCCTCGTAATGCCGCAGTAGGAAGCAACCATTACTGTGTTTGCGTTAACACCTTCATTTAGGCCTATAATCAAAAACGTCCAAAAATATTCCCGCCTGCCTTCTGCCCAATATGGTGCATTATATATAGGTAAAAGAGAATCATCATCTTCATTGGCAGTAGTACTATTTGCAGGGGGCACAATCAAGAACCCGTCGCCATCAACCTCATGCCTATTTGCCCCGTCCGAGGGCGCAGCTATTACCCCTAATTGCATAGGAGGTGTGACAACCACATTCCATGCTATTACCGCGCCAATAACTACTGCCGCACAGAAAAACACCGTAATCGAAAACGCTTTACAAAAAACTTGCATTTTTCTGCTTTGTTTATATGAAGTCTTTATTTTTTCAAACATTGTGAGAAGCCTCCTGATGTAATGTTGTCCCCATTGCATATAAAGTAATTATAATCTTTTTACAAAGAAAACAAAACCACAAATATTTCCAATTGCATTAGTTTACACATTTCTCAGTTTTGTATACAAGCTTAAGAGTGAAAAACGTGATATCATGTCCAAAACATTTTAGAGCATTAAAGTGTTTGACGGGAATTATGTCGCATGGTAGAATTTATACTATATAGAATTTTGATATGAGAATATTGATAATTGAATAGTGATGAAATGTGGTGCAAACGTCCCACTATAACTTCCTCTTTGGAAGGGGTGAGGCGTACGATAATAGGGAATCAGGTTAGAATCCTGAACAGTCCTGCTGCCGTATTGACTAGCAAAGTTTTATGTTCGACAACCGAACAGCCATTGGATGAGCTTTATCTGAGAAGGCGAAACCTTTGTGTGGTAGTTTACAACGTGGAATTGCCTAAATGTCTAAGTCGGAATACCTGCCTCATTTTTAACGGCTTGTGTGTACTAAAGCCGTTACTGTAGCGACTCACAGAGTATGGGCGGTATGGTTTAGGAAGTATGGTTGTGCGGTATTCGTAAGCCATGCAATGTCTATTGTAATTGCCTAAAGATATCATTCCGATTCATAGCAAACGTGGTTTGCTGTGAATCGGATTTTTTTTGGAGGAATAAAAATGGAGCACATATTCCCCAACACCCGCAATTTTTACGAGTGGCAGCCAAGTCTGGGGCGTGGGTATTCGCTTACTTACAAAGCGGGCGGGCTTATACTATATCAACCAATTTAATAAGGAGGACTATAAAAATGTCCAAGAAGAAAAAGATTATTATGTTTTTGGGCTTGCTAACTATGATTGTTGTGTTGGCGGCCTGCGGCGGAACGGAAACAGAACAACAACTGCGCGAAATGGTAGACCGCGAAGGTTATGCAATTACAGTACCAACAGAAATTAACACCATCGTAACAATAGGCCCGTCTACAACAGAAATGATTATTGGCCTTGGTTTAGCAGACAAAATTATTAGTGCAGACAGATTTTCTGCCGACGTAGAGGGCTTACCTGCCGGTGTTGTTGCAGATTTTGGCATTATGGATTTAGATGCAGAGTATCTTGTTAATTTAATGCCGGATGTTATTTTTATTACAGGCATGGCAAGAGGCGGCGGCACCGACGACCCAATTGCTCCTGTTTCTGCTGCCGGCATTACCGTAATTTATATGCCTAACAGCATTAATGTTGCAGGTATTATAGATGACATCCGCTTTGTGGCAGATGTAATGAACGCTATAGACGCTGGCGAACGCATTATATCAACCATGCAAGCGGAAATTGACGCAATTGCGGCAATTGCAGCAAACATTACAACAACAAGAACAGTTTATTTCGAAATTTCACCTGCACCGTGGATGTTTAGCTTTGGTACAGGTACATTCCTAAACGAAATGCTTGAGCTTTTAGGGGCAACAAATATTTTTGCAGACCAAGACGGCTGGCTTGGTGTGGCGGACGAGATTCTTCTTGCGCTTAACCCAGATGTTATCCTTACATCAACAGACTTTTTGCCCGACCCTATTGGCGAAATTTTAGATAGGCCTGGCTTTGACGTTATAACAGCGGTACAAAATGGAGATGTATTTGTTATTGATACAGCGTCTAGTAGCCGGCCAACTCACAACATAACAAAAGCGTTAAGGCAAATGGCAGAGGCTATATTCCCAGAATATTTCGGATGAAAACAAAACTTATTATTACAATATGCTTAAGCATTGTTGCTGTGCTATTGGGCATTGCCATAGGCAGCGTTAACATACTGCCTATGAATGTAATACGCATTATTGGGCATAACGTGTTCGGGCTTGAAATATCCGAACACGTTACTCCGGCTCATGCTGCTATTGTATGGAACCTTCGCTTACCCCGTACGCTGCTGGCATTTATTGCGGGTGCGGCACTTTCGGTAAGTGGTGCGGTTATGCAAAGTGTGCTACGCAACCCGCTTGCTTCGTCTTATACTTTGGGTGTGTCTTCTGGGGCGTCATTGGGGGCGTCTTTAGTAATTTTTCTTGGTGTAACACTGCCGTTTTTATCTATGTTAACGTTGCCGATACTAGGCTTTACATTTGGGCTTGGTACAATTTTGATTGTTATAGCAATTGCACGGCAGCTTGATATTCGTATGGAGAACCACACTATAATTTTAACAGGGATGGTATTTGCGCTGTTTATTAACGCAATTTCAACAATGATGTTTGCATTCTTCCGTGAAGGTACGCAGCGTATGGTTTTTTGGCAGATGGGCAGTTTTTCTATGCGTGACTGGCATACGGTTTATATCCTTGCCCCTATCGCTTTAGTTGGCATTATTTTCATCTCTCGTTTTAAGTGGGAGCTGGATGTTATGACTTTTGGTGAAGAACAGGCACAGACGGTGGGTGTAAATATACGGCGGGTAAAACTAATACTGCTTATAAGTGCAGCGGCATTAACCGGGAGTACCATTGCGTTTGTGGGTGTTATTGGCTTTGTGGACTTGGTGGCCCCGCATATTGTGCGTAAAATTTTTGGTGCTGCGCATAGGCTGGTAATTCCAATGTCTGCTTTGGTAGGTGGTATTTTTATGGTGCTTGCCGACCTTGCTGCACGAACAGTAACGTCCCCGGTAGAACTTCCTGTAGGTGCTGTTACATCCATTATTGGCGCACCGTTTTTTGCTTATATTTATTTTAGCAGACGAAAGAAAGAGGCGTGACAGTGGCGAAAGCGATTATGATACAAGGCACGGCTTCCGGTGTTGGCAAAACGATGCTAACACTTGCGTTATGCCGCATTTTTAAGCAGGATGGATATGCCGTTGCGCCGTTTAAGGCGCAGAACATGACCACAAATACGCATATTACCGCAAAGGGAGAAGAAATTGCGGTATCGCAATGGTTACAGGCATTGGCGGCGGGGGTTGAGCCTATGCCGGAAATGAACCCCGTTATTCTAAGGCCTTCGTCACAAGAAAGCGGCTGTGCCGCTTTTTCTCAGACAGGTTTAGCGGTTCGCCAAGGGCGAACTAGCGGCTGCAGCGAAATTGAGACACAATTTCCTAGCATAGAACAAAAAGAACAAAAAGCTACACAAGTTATTTTAAACGGTAAACTATTCGATACTATTAACGCGTATAATTTCAAGGAGATAAAGCAAAAACTGGTGCCAGAAATAGCGGGAGCATATTCTCGTTTGTCAGACAAATACGACATAATAGTTATTGAGGGTGCGGGCAGCCCTGTGGAATTGAATTTAAATAAAGGCGATATTGTTAACATGGGCATGGCAAAGAAAGCGAATGCCCCTGTTTTGTTAGTGGCAGATATAGACCGTGGTGGAGTTTTTGCTTCGTTGTACGGCACAATAAACCTTATGGAAGAAACTGAGCGTGTGCTTGTTAAAGCAACGGTTGTAAACCGGTTTAGGGGTGAGCCATTATATTTTGCAGATGGTGTGAAAATTATTGAGGATATTACGACGCTGCCGGTTGCTGGGGTAATTCCATATATGTCAATCAACCTTCCTGAAGAAGATGGATTGTTTGGTGGAAGCCAATATCCGCAAATAGCTGACTTTGATAGCGAATTTGATAGCATAGCGGATAATGCCCGTAAGTCACTTGATATGGGGCTTGTTTATAAAATATTAAATGATGGGGTATAGGTATGAAATTTGTAGCATCATACAGCGGTGGCAAAGAAAGCGCATTGGCGGTGTACCGAGCCGTTAAAGAAGGACATGAGCCAATGGCTTTAATCACAACTTACAACATAGACGCTGGCCGTTCGCATTTCCACGGCTTGTCGGAAGATGTGCTGGGAAAGGTTGCGGATGCGCTTTGCATTCCGCTTTGGCTGATAAAAACAAGCGGTGCTAAATACGCACAAAATTTTGAAAAAACTTTGTTTCGTGCAAAAGAGCACGGCGCAGAAGCCTGTGTTTTTGGTGATATAGACATTGAAGGGCATATTGCGTGGTGCAGTGAACGATGCAAAAATGTTGGAATTGCTCCGTTATTTCCGCTTTTGAATGAAAGCCGTAAAGATGTTGTGTATGAGCTGATAGACAACGGATTTATTGCAAATATCACAATTATTAATGCAAAAAAAGTAAGCGAAAGTTTTTTAGGCAAACAGCTTACAAAGGAAATTGCACAGCAAATAGCCGCTGGCGGCGCCGATATTTGCGGCGAAAATGGCGAGTACCATACATTTGTTTCCGCCGGACCAAATTTTAAACATCCTGTTAACTTCTCTTTTGGAGATAAATTTGCAAGAGATGATTACGCTTTTTTGCCTGTGCTGTAAAGGGCAAATAATACGAAAACAAACTCAAACCGTTGCTGAGAGTAACGGTTTGGCCAGCTATTTTTTCATAACCATAGTTAACTTCACAACAGACCAAGGCGAAGCCTTGAGATGAACGTACTCGTAATGTGCGGAACGGAGGCCGACATTGGAAAATAGCCACAGATACTTCAAAAATAACAACTGCAAATACTTCCCATGTCACCCACAGCCAAACCCAGGCGATGGAGATTTTAACTGCCTATTTTGTTATTGCCCCTTGTACAGGTTAGGTAACAAATGTGGCGGAAATTTTGAATATGTAAAAAAGGTTAAGACATGTATGGAGTGCAACTTCCCGCATATCCCCAAAAATTACGATATAATTATTGCAAAATTAAAAGAGATGAAAAAGCGAGGACAAAATGCTGACTCTGAATAATGTATCTGCCGGGTATGGCGGGGTTGATGTAATAAAAAATATTTCAATGGAAGTAAGCGGCAACATATCAATTGTTGGCCCTAATGGCTGCGGAAAAACTACGCTTTTAAAAGCCATTGCAAACACTCTGCCAAGCAAGGGCATTATAGAAATAATGGGCAAAAAATTTAATGAAATGAAACGCCGCGAAATATCATTAAACATAGCAATGCTAAGCCAGCAGCCTAGCATTTACTTTGCGTTTAGCGTTTTTGACACTGTAATGATGGGGCGGTATTTGCATATAAGAGGGCGCTTGTCGGACAGCCCAACAAAAGAAGATAAAGAGATTGTGGTATGTGCCTTAGAAGCTGTAAACCTGCTGGCAGAAAAAGATAAAGATATTACGAAACTGTCGGGAGGGCAGCTTCAAAGGGTGTTTTTAGCAAGGGCATTAGCGCAAGAGCCACGTATTATATTACTTGATGAGCCCACAAACCACTTAGACCTCAAATGCCAAGTTGAAATAATTGAATATTTGAAAAAATGGGCGCAAGAAGGTAACCGTGCGGTTGTTGGTGTTTTGCACGACATAAACCTTGCCATGCGGCTAAGCGATAACTTTATTGTAATGAAAAACGGCGAAATACAAGCAAACGGGAATATTGATGATATTATTGCTGATGGCATGTTGGATAGTGCATATGAAATGGATGTAGCGGAGTTTATGCGGGATTCTCTTAAGAGGTGGTAGTGGAAGGAATAGTGATTTTATAAGCGCAAATTAGAAAATTGAATATGATTTTGAAAAATGGTATTGACATGGGTAAAAAGATATGTTTAACTATGATGGTTGAACGGTTGTTCAATCATTGTTTGGAGGTGAAATGATTTGAAACAAGTACAGGACACTTGCGATTGCAATGCAATTCACGAAGATGTCATTGCGCGTGCAAAAAATGTGATGCCTGATAATAGCCAATTTCGGACATTATCAAATCTCTACAAAATGTTTGCAGACCCTACACGCTTAAAAATCATGTGGGCATTATCGAAGGAGCGTATGTGCGTTTGCGATCTTGCTGTGTTGCTAGGCGTAACGAAGTCCGCAGTTTCTCATCAGCTAAAATCTCTGCGGTTATTAAACCTTGTCCATAACGAGAAAGAGGGGAAAAATGTTTACTATTCTCTCTCTGATGACCATGTGCGTGAAATGCTGAAAAATGGATTTGAACATAGCGAGGAGTAAAAAATTTTACCCTATCAGTTGAATGGTTGCTCAATTATTGCAAGCAACAAATATATCGGAGGTCATAAACATGAAATACAGCTTACAACTTGACAATGTTGTCAAAAAGTTCGGAAAATTTAGGGTCTTAGATGACATCAACCTTAATGTTGAAGAAGGAGAAGTATTTGCGTATCTTGGCCCCAATGGTGCTGGCAAGTCAACTACAATCCGTGTTATGCTGGGTATTTTGCAAGCAACATCAGGCAGTGTGAAAGTGCTTGGAATGGATGCTTGGAAAAATGCAACAGAGATTCATAAACGGATTGCCTATGTGCCGGGTGATGTGAACTTGTGGGCAAACCTAACAGGCGGAGAAGTCATTGACTTATTCGTTAGTTTACGGGGCCCATACAACAAAGAATTGCGTGATAAACTCGTCCGTGATTTTGATTTAGATACCACAAAGAAATGTCGTACTTACTCAAAGGGTAATCGCCAAAAAGTAGCCTTGATTGCCGCTTTTGCTTCTGAAGCCGATTTATTTATTTTAGACGAGCCGACAAGTGGGCTTGACCCTTTGATGGAGCAAGTATTTCAAGCTTATGTCCTGGAGCAAAAAAGCAAAGGTAAAAGTGTGTTTTTGTCCAGCCATATCATGTCAGAGGTAGAGCGTTTATGTGACCGCATAGGTATTATTCGTGACGGAAAACTGGTTGAAACAGGCACGTTGGACGATTTACGACACTTAACCCGCTATCATATGGACATAGTTACAATACGTGAACCGCAAGGAATTGAAAATGTAACTGGAATACACAATATTTTGGTTGAGCAAAACAATATCCGTTTTGAAGTAGACACGGAAGAAATGGATGCGGTTATCCGATTTGTTTCTCAATTTGGCATACAAAAGTTGGAGAGCGCACCACCATCACTGGAAGATTTATTTATGCGACATTATGACACATCTGTCGGAGGTAAAATATTATGACGGAAATGTTTAAAAACAATATACGCCTTACTCGTTTTACTCTGTACAAAGAACGTATTTTTATCATTGCATGGATAGGTCTGCTTTTAATTGTTGCTGGTGTAATGCTTACGGCGTTCGAAAACCAATTTACACCAGAGGAGTTACAGGGGTTGCAAGTTATGAAATACAACCCTGCTCATATTGCTTTGCAAGGCCCATTTTTTGCGGTAGATAATTTTCAAGTAGTGCATTTTTTTGCTATTGAATTGCATCTATTTACCCTTATAGCGGTGGCAATTTTCAACATCTTCCTTGTAATGCAAAACACGCGTGGCGATGAAGAAAAAGGACGGTATGAGGTATTGCGTTCTCTACCTATTGGCAGATTGTCTGCTTTTCATGCGGTAATGAATACAGCGGTTATTGTTAATATTTTACTGGCTGTTTCTCATGGAGTATTGCTTTCCGTTTTATGTATAAGTGGAATGACGACGGCTGGGGCATTTACCTATGGTATGAGTTTAGGGGTAACAGGTATTTTTTTTGCGGCTATTTCAGCACTTATATCTCAGTTTTCCCATTCAACCCGAACCGTAACAGGATATGCTTTTCTTGTCCTCATTGTATCTTATTTGTTGCGGGCTGTAGGTGATGTAACAAGCGAAGCCCTTTCTGTTGTATCGCCGCTTGGCCTGCCACTTAGAGCAAAGGCCTTTGTATCAAATCAGCCTTGGCCGTTTTTCATTATGTTGATTTTGTCTTTCATTTTGTTTAGCATTTCATATTTACTTAACGCAAGGCGTGATATTGGACAGGGGTTATTCCCAGAAAAACAAGGGCGAGATTACGCATCGAATTTTCTCAGAACGCCTTTAGGTCTTGTTTGGCAGCAAAACCGCAACACGTTGTTCTCATGGGCGATTGTGTTGTTTGGATTTGGAGCAGCTTTAGGAGGCATTTTGCGTGATGCCGAACATTTTGCTGGTGAAAACGGAGCATTTCAAATGTTAATGCCTACTTCTGCCGATTTTTCGGCTGTAGAACTTTTTACAACGTTTCTGAATGTGGGATTTGCTATAGTTTGTGTTGCACCTGTGTTGATTTTGGTTTTTAAAGTTTTACGAGAAGAAAAAGAAGGACGGGCTGAACCCATACTTAGTAGAGCAATTTCACGCCCTTATTATTTAGCAAGTTTTACAGCTCTTGCTTTCGTTGCAAGCATGCTTATGCCTTTTATAACAACCGTAGGCTTATGGGCTGTCAGTTCTTTAATGATGGAAACGCCGCTTGCGTTTGGCCCATTGGTTCATTCAATGATGGTGTATATTCCTGCATTGTGGACGATGTTGGGGTTAAGCATATTCTTCGTAGGTGTTTTCCCTAAAGCAGCCGCTTTCTGCTGGGCATATTTTACTTATATCTTCATGCTTGGATTTTTTGGAGAGTTGCTTGGCGTACCTCGGTGGGCTATGCTTTTATCACCTTTTTATCATATACCACAACTACCCTTAGATGATATGCGTATTTTGCCCTTGTTGGCTTTAACTGCGGCGGCATTAACTTTAGTCGCATGTGGATTGGTGTTTTACAGACGGCGCGATGTGGTTGTGTAAAGGGAATATCAATCCAAATCTGAAATTTGAGGCGGGTTTTACCTCGACAATGAGAGGATGGAATTATAGCCAATTAACCCCTGCGAAAATATTTACCCGTTCTTAACTCAGATATGTAACCGTCCAAGTCAGGAATATTTGCTTCTATTGCATGTGCAATCGCTTGTTCTATATCGTACGGCACTCTTATAAACTGTACGCCAAAACTAGAGCACTCATCTTCTCCGCCTTCTAATATAATGTACGAAGCTTGGGTTACATCCAAGGGGTTGCCAACGCTTCCTACGTTAATTAGAAATTTGCCTTGCACCGTTTGCATATATGCGCCGTGGATGTCTGCATATATTGCAACGTCTGCGGGCTTTTTATTTTCTGAAAAACTGCTAAATTCAAAAAGTTCCAACCTTTTTTCTATTGGGCTGTCTTGGTGGTACCGGTTAAAATTTTGAGGGTGAGCATGAAAAAGCCTTACCAGCTTGCCGCTAATATAAAATTCTGTACTATGTGGTAATGAGCCTAGATATTCCAAATGCTGTGGCGTAACACTGTTTATGCACCAGAGCAGCCGCTCGTAAAATGATGGGTTTATATGCTCTTGGTTTGGGGCGGAGTAGGCTTCATAAATAAAATTGTCCCAGTTGCCCTTAACAACTATTTCACATTCATTTCTACATATATCTATCGCCTCTTTGGAGCTAGGGCCTTTTCCTATCAAGTCTCCAAGGCAGATGATTTTGTTTATTGCACGGCTTTTTATGTCGGCTAGTACGGCTTCTAGTGCGGGTAAGTTGCCGTGTATGTCAGATATAACTGCAGTTTTTGTTTTCATAATATTGCTCCTTTGGTATAGTCATTTAACCCGAAAGCGCCACGCATAACTTGTAAATTTTCCGCAATGCGGCGTCGCTAAAAACCTTGCGCACTCCTAGTGCGCTGCGGCTTTCAGCTCCTTGCCCTGCGAAAAATTTCCTGCGTTCTACGTATGCGTTTTCAAGTTAAATGACTATAGGGCATGTTTCCGCTATGTAAGCTAGCCGCAAAATGTGCGCAGGAGTAGTGGAAACACGCCTTAATTTATATTAAAAGTATAATTACCAGGCTCTAGCCCACAACCCAGGCCTGGGCCTTTGACTTACAGTTAGTAGGTAATTTGTTTTGCCGTTTTGAAATGGAGTAACTAAAAAACAGCGAGCCTATTTTAAACTGTCACTAAATTTTTTCAGACGTTCTTGTACGTCATCTGGCAACTGGTTGTATTCCATGTCGGAAATAGCACCTTCTAAGGCCATCAGATGAACAAGGCATACGTTAGGGTAGTGTGACTTGATTCTAATAAAGGCTTCATAACTTCCTATTTGTTTGAGCTTGTCGGCTGTTGCAATACCTGCATATTGCAGCTTTTTTTTGAGCTCTTTGCCAATGTTACGCATTGAAATAAGGTCATTCATTCGCTTAACTACGGCAAACATTACTACCGGGAAATCTGGCTTAATAGATGTTACTCCCGATTCGATTACTGTCAAATTATTTTCGCTAGCTTCACGATACAACGTTTCGAAATTGACTATACGGCACGATGTTCCGGCGATACATAGTTCCTCTCCGGTTTGCTCATGAGTTCTGGGTTGCAAGTCAAAAGCTGTTGATATATCGGTACTTGATTGCTTCTTGCCATCGCCAATTGTACAAATTAGTGCTATACCATTTTCATTTAACTGTTCGTATATAAAGCGGTAAAACTGTATGCGGTTACTGTCTAAAACCAACATATGCAAAACCGCAACTGCATAAATGAAGTCAAACTTGCTGCTTAACCTATCTGTTAAGCAGTTAAGTACCATAAAAGAATTTGCATGTTCAGGGCAGTTACTTTTGCAGTAGTTTATAGCGGTAGGTGAAATGTCTGTTGCTAATAAGCTGTAACCTTTTTTTATCAAATGCTGTGCATCTCGCCCTTCACCACACCCTATTTCGATAATTTTCATTTCTTTTGTTATCTCGTACTTGTTAATAATCTCATCAACTATTTGGGAGTTAATGTTTGAGAACCATTGTAATTGTTTTTCGTGTACTTGCTTATATCTGTCATCATATGCTTCGTAATACTCTCTTTTTTCTTGCATTTGGTGTGCCTCCGCATTTTTATTATTCAAATTTACCAACAGCCAATGTAATTATAGCATACCTTGGGAAATAGGGAAGTCAAGCCGTTACTGAGAGTAGGGCAAACGCATGAAGCGTTTGCCCTTCGATAAAAGACGTCGTCGCTACGCTCCTTTGGTCTTTTATCGAGTTATTGGTGGAAAAAATCGACTGCTCGCTACGCTCTCGGTCGTCGATTTTG
>Ga0123355_10004307_pt1 | contig 20692 bp, 16 predicted proteins | sample TergutEmb28metaG_3_FD_89872 | JGI IMG/M metagenome (GOLD analysis project Ga0123355, IMG submission 89872) | Embiratermes neotenicus P1 segment gut microbial communities from Petit-Saut dam, French Guiana - Emb289 P1 | ecosystem: Host-associated > Arthropoda: Insects > Digestive system > Gut ...
CCACTTTACGAACCGTTAGGCTGGTGGGTGGCGTTTCGCCATCCACCTAAAAATATCAAAATTTATATCTTGAAATTTTTGATATTTATGATATGATAAAAAGGTTAGGAGATAATTTTATGCAAACACAATTGAGAGAAAATTATATTTCGCGCGCGGCTTGGTTTCGCGCCGTTGTCGGCGGTGAAGATTTAATTTTGCGCGGCAAATCCGTGCTTGAATATTGGGCGTATTTTTCCGGCTACGCAAACGACAACGAAATTGATGTGTACGCGAAATCCAAAGGACCATTTGAAAACATCAATTATTTTGTGGTGGATAGCTTTGATGAAATTGACTATGTTCGTGACGGCGATGTTTTATGTTCTACCATTAATCAAGCGATTAATGATATGTTAAGTGACGAAAATTCTGACGAAGTAGTTTTGGCGGAAGCGTTGAGCGACCACTATCACTTGAACGGCGAAAGTTTCACCGAATTAAATATCAAATCGGAAAATATGCGCCGATTTGAAGAAATGAAAGATTGGACGATGGAGTATTATGACGAGTGATAATTTATCTGTGTTTGTAGATTTCGGTTTTAGCAAGCAGTGCATATGGTGCACCATATGGGATTTTTTGCAAACCTGCCTTGTCGGCAATTTTATAAAAATGCTTGTTGAGGGTAAACCCTCAACAAGCATAAATCAAAAATCATCACAAATTTTCGTGACGATTTTTGATTTTTAAGCCGCTCCGCGTCTACTGATTATAAATCGCAAAAATAAATGTTTTCGTTTTCAATGAAAAGTGAAAAATTTTTTCGGAGTTTTTTAATTTTCAACATTCCAACGGAATGTTCAGTAGCCGCAAAGCGGCTTAATATTTTGCTCGGTTTCCAGCAAAATGAGAGGGTTCGGGAAACTTACCGACAAGCATTTTTATAAATTTAGCGTTAGCGAAAATTTGTAAAATTCGCATATGGCTTGCCATATGCCCTGCTTGCTACAACCAATATTGCGTGAAGCTAGCGTCTTGACATTAGGAATTTTTTGTCGTATAATTGCTGTTATAGGAATGTGGAATTTTGAAAGTAGGAAGGAAGACATCTTAATGGAAAAATATGTGTATAAATTAGAAACCCACCTCAAGCATTTATGTGATGAAAACAGGGAATACGAAAACTTACTTGCTGCTTGGCATCTAAACAAAAAGACATGTCAAGAAATTCTTAAGAACGTGATTATATGTTACCCGCATTTCAGTTCACATGATAGCAGTCATTCTGATACTATAATCTCAAATATTGAAATGTTGCTTGGAGAAGAACGCATAAAAACTTTGTCTCCCACAGATACATGGCTTTTGCTTAGTTCTGCTTATATGCATGACTTAGGTATGGTGATTTTGCACAGAGATATTAACGAACATTGGCAAAGCAATGAATTTAAAAGTTTTTGGAACGAACAAAAATTATCTGGAAGCATAGATTTGCAAAAGAGACTCAACTACATAGAAAGTCTACAAGACGAAAGCGGAATGCTTCAAGTTGATTTTAACTGGCCCGTGCGTGTAAGCACTTGTGTGGCACACATAATAGAATGTTTTTTTAGAGACAAACATTCTTCTCTTTCACGAGAATATTTAAAAAAGATGAAAGAAACGTTGAACACGGATTTTAGTCACAATGGCTTAATTCCCAACAGACTTATTCACCTTTTGGGAGAAGTTTCTTATTCTCACACCAGAAATCCCGAGGAACTATTAAATTTAGATTATCAAACCAATGGGGTCGATTCTGATTACGCTCACCCAAGATTTGTGGCAGAAATGTTACGTTTAGGAGATTTGTTGGATGCTGACGCTTCGAGATTTAATATTTGCACTGAATTAGTTGTTGAAGAATTTCCCGAAACTTCCAAACTCCACAAAGCAAAACATCAATCAACAAGACACTTATTAATAACTCCGGAAGAAATTGGATTCCGTAGTGATAGTGAAAGTCGTGAAGTTTACAGAGAAGTCAGAAAATGGGTAACTATGCTTGAAGATGAAGTGAGTTTTATTACTACGCATTGGGTAGACATAGTTCCCAAGGCTTTTTCTGGTTATGCCCCTAAATTCAGACAAAAAGAACTGTTGCTTAAAGGAAAGCCTGATGTTGACGGAACTGCTGACCTCCGTTTTGGAATATCGCAAGAAAAGGCTTTTGACATAATCGAAGGAGGAAACCTTTACAAAGATAAATATATTTTCATGCGTGAGTTTGTACAAAATGCGACAGATGCTCTGAAAATACAAATGTGGCGTGATTTGAAATTAGGAATTTACGCTGATTTTCGTAATAATAGTATCGATGAATTAAGTAATCTTATGCCATTTGACATTCCGGGGGAAATTTACGATAATTACAAAGTACACATTGAAATAAAAAGAGTTAGCAACGATGAGACAAAAGTTGTTATATCTGATAATGGAATCGGAATTTCTATGGAAGCCCTTAAATTAATGTGCAAAGTAGGGGATAGTTATAACACAAGGAAAAAGGTAAAAAAAGAGATTGATGAAATGCCTTCGTGGTTGCGCCCCACAGGTGGTTTTGGAATAGGTATGCAATCTGCTTTTTTGGTTGTGGATGAATTTGACATTGTAACAACAACCGCCGACGGTAATTCTCTTAAGATGAAGGTGGGTTCAAGAAAAACTGACGGATACATTCAAGTAACTGAAATGAGCCGCGAAGAACAACGGCAACGAGGAACTAAAATAGAAATTTTATTGAATAATAATTCAGCATTTTCTTATACTTTTGGCTGGTTAACAGATGAATATTTTGGTGCTCGTTATGACCCCGTTATGAATGAAAATTGTAGCTTGTCCTACAAGTTAGCAGATGTTGTTTTACAATCGTGCGAAAGCAACCTCTTTTCAATTGCTCTCGAATACGAAAATGATAAAAATGATATCCCTCGCTTGCAAATTGAAGAAAACCTTAAAAATGCAGAAGATTCAAATGACTACAAATTCTTTATTTCAGAGGATTTTAATAGCATTGATATGTGGACGAAAGAAGCAGGCGTGTACTTAAGGTTTGGTTTTATGGAAAAAAATCATCAATATGCTCCGCGCAATGACGTATTTTTCAAAGGAATGACTACCGATACATCACTTCGTCTTCCTTTTTTACCCCACATTAGAATAGAAGCGGATATTCATGGGATGAATACGAAAGAAAGCTTGAGTTTGGATAGGCTTAAGCTTACCGAAAAATGCTTAGACACACTTAACCCTCTTGTTGAAAATGCAGTGATTTTTGCTTTGAATAAAATGTGTGAAAAAATAAAAACACACTCTGAGATAGACAAATTTGAAATATTGTCATTCTTATTATCTTCTAACAAGCTCTTGGCTGACTTTAATATGGCGGAGTATGAACATATGTTTGCACATATAGATTCCGAGGTTGAAGTTCTAGAAAAACAACCCGATGGAAGCTTCGAATTGGAATATATTGGATTGAAGACAATAATGGAGCAGATACCTGGCATAACGTATATGCCATATGACGAACAGCGTTATCCTAATACAGAACATCTAAGAAAGGTTCGAATAAACGAAATTGCTAAGACGTTAAACGGAAAAGTAGAAGATGAAATAATAGTTACTGATGAATCCGTTTGTAAAGAGTTAAGCCTATATTATACACAAAAAATACGACATATTCCTTTCGACGATGTGGATTTATTCTTGATAAACACAGGCAAGTTTGCAAAAATGCTCACTGTTGCAGACGATGTAACTCAAGAATTTTTAATCAAAAACTTTGCGGAAAATCCAGCGAATATTGACGCATCTTTTTTTAGAAACAGGATGAAGAGGCTTAGTGTTGTAGCATTTAGTGAATATCAAGGTATATCTACTACGTATTATGTGAATTCTTTGGCTTATGGATTTAAAACGCCGTATCGAATAATTTCACCAATTACGAGAGATGATGTTGCCAACATACGCGGCTTATCCAAAGAAAAATTTGTTGAAAGTATTATAAATCGCGAAGATTTTAAGAAGTTGGTGGACTTGGTATTATGCAACAAAACAGAGCATACACACAATACGAAAGAAGAGATAATTAAAGATTATGTAAAATTAATCGAAGAATATTATGACCTTAATCAGTAGATAACTTTGGCACACTCATGTATTTTATAGTATAGCTTAGACAAAGAGCGATATTCGTTGTGGAATATCGCTCTTTCTGAAAAAATCTTTAAAACACCCTTGACAAACTTGCTCTGAAGTCGGCGATTTTTTATGTGGCAAACAGATTGATGTGTACATACAATGGTTGGAAAGGGGATGTTTGTATGTTTATGTCAATTTTGTCGGGGTTAATCGTGTCGGTTGACGCGTTTTTTATTGGACTATCGCTTGGATTGCAGAAGAAGTGCAAATTTTGGTATCTCGCTATAATTAACGCGTTTTTATTCGGGCTTTGTATTCTTGGGTTTATGCTTGCCGAACGAGTGTATGAACATATTCCGTTTGAGTCGGATTACATTGTTGGGTTTGCGTTTATCGGGCTTGGAATTTGGTATATTTTGCAATACTTTATTTCGGATTGGGTTAAGCGGCGGCGGCGCGGGGTTGAGGAAAATTCGGAGGAGAAAGTTTCGCTTAGAACGCTTATTCTCGTTGGGCTTGTTATGAGCGGTGAGGCGATGTTGATTACTATGGGAATTACGTTTATTTTCGGAACGTATTCAACTTTTGCCATTCCGATTACCGTTGCGTTGGCGCATTTCGGGTATTCAGCGTTGTCGTTTTTCTTGGCGAGAACATCGGTTGTTAAGCGAATGCCGGTTGCACTGACACATATTATTTCGGGCGCGGCGTTGATTACATACGGAGTTATGGCGTTGTTTGTGGAGATTGGGATTTAAAAAAACCGCTCATCTGAGCGGTTTTTTTGACGGAGAACAGCTCCGTGCCTACTTATATCTATCAATATCAGCAAGCGTAATTCCTTCGTGAAGCGATATGTTCAAGCCGTTCGCCACTACCGAGGCGATTTCATCAATGTCCGAGTCAATATCTTTCGGCGCGACAATCATATCACCAACAACAGGCGAAATTACTTGCTTTATCAACTCATATCGATCCTCGCGCTGCATTGTTTCGATAAACTCGAATCCCGCGCGAGTTTCAAATCCGCTACTTTCCAAATCCTCTCGTAACCGCGAGAGCATAAGCTCAATACTATCGTCCACAATCGTTGCGGCATCAACAACGGTGGGAACTCCGACTGCAATTACGGGAACGCCGAGCGTGTGAACGTTCAACGCCATTCGCTTATTGCCGATTCCCGCGCCGGGCGTGATTCCCGTGTCCGCAATCTGAATCGTCGTGTTAATCCGCTCCATATTTCGTGAGCAAAGCGCGTCAATCGCGATTACGATTGTCGGTTTCACACGGTCAACAAGCCCGAGCGTAATTTCGCCGGTTTCTACGCCTGTCAGTCCGAGAACGCCGGGCGAAATTGCGCAAACCGGGCGAACGCCGTCCTGCACCTCTTCGGGCATATGCTCAAGCAAATGCCGCGTGACCATTACTTCCTCAACCACTTTCGGACCTAACGAATCGGCGGTGATGTTCCAATTCCCGAGTCCGACAATCAGAACCGTGTCGTCGGGACCGAGTTTGATGAGTTTCTCAAACTCTCGCGCAGTCGCGCGGCAAACCGATTCGTAAATTTTCTGCTCATGCCCCATATGACGGGGAATTTCGAGCGTGATGTACGTTCCAATCTCCTTGCCGAGCGCGTCTGAAGCCTCTTCCGACTCGACTTTAACCCTCGTGATTTTTATGTGATTTTCAACAACCTCGTCCTCAATTTTAATTCCGGGAATACTTTCGTTCACCTCGGAACTGTTGATAAATATGTCGTGCGCTTCAATTGCTAAATCCGTTCTGGAATTTCGCTGCATTATTTTCACCTCTCGGAGGAATTCTTTCCAGAAGTTAGGATTTTTATTCATATTGAGGTGCGCGATTGAGAATTGCGAGATCGTTCTCACAAAAGATAAATATATTTGAAAACGCTAATACAAAAAAACAACGCTAACGAAACTTGTAAGCGTTGTTTTTTCTTCATAACTTTATTGTTACTCCGAACACATCTTTGGTTACAAAGGTGTTCGAGTAACAATTACTTGGTGACCCATTGGCGACTCGAACGCCAGACCCTTTGATTAAAAGCTTCAAAATGTTGTCCGACACCCGCAAACTCCCGCCATATATGGGTTATTATACGATTATGGTAATTCACTACTCACGATTTGCTCATTTTTCGCAATTCGTATGCTCCTTTATTGTACCATAGGAACGCAAGAAGTGTCAAGTCTTTTTTCGGTAGATAGAATTTATGTATTTTAGCATTAAATAAGTTATTTCATTTCTTCCACTATAATTTCTATATCTGGAATACTCATCATATTGCTTGCTATATCAATCAACCTGTTTCTAACATCAATGTTGTTTGCTCCTTTTGCTACTTTTACTACTATAAGTATTCTTTTGATTGTAAGTTGATTTTTTGATATATCAAATTCCGTATTATGACTGAATTTGACTTTAACTTTTCCAACGCCTTTCATTTTGTTGAAAAGTTTTTCATAACCTTTTTCACAATGTTTAATACTACGATTTGTTATCCAATATACATATTGTTTATATATTATATTATTACGGTTACTATTGCCTTGATTATTAACAACTTTGATTAATTTTTTAATGTCATCTTTGTTCTTAAAGAGTTCTATTAGCATTTTTATCATATAAGATGCCCCCTCGTATAAACAGTATTATACTCATCTTATATATTATATGCATTTATTACAAATAAGTTAACAGTTTTTTCGTATTTTGTTACAATCTAATTATATCATAGTAACGCAAAGAATGTCAAGCATTTTTCATAATAAAAAAGTAATTCTTAATTTGTGCTTGTGTTTTTATATAATTCACTTTTCAAGTTAAGGAATACAACATAACTTTCTTTAATTAACTTATCTATATTAGAAACTTTAATTTTGCTTATATACTTATTGTTACTATGTATTATACTGTTTCGCAATTGTCTTAAACTTGCCCACCTATCATAAAAACCCTCTGAATATTTATTCATTTTATTTTTCAAGCTTTCATCTAAAAAAGAATCAATAATATCAATAACGGACTGTACTCCAGCCGTTTCATATTTCTTTAAAAAAACTTTTCTTCCATTTGGCGAAAGTTTCAAACTAATCACTTCAACAAAATAATCATTAAATAATTGTTCTATCAAAGAGGCAATCATTATGATGTAAGGTTTTCTAAAAGGGTTTTTATTAAACATAGATAATACTGAATAAATAGCTGTAGATAGTTCTAAATCCATACTTTCGCAAAGCGTGTCTATAAAACTATCCGCCCTTTCAAACCAAACAGTGTCGTCATTATCAGGGTATTTTTCAAGATGCTTTTCATATTGATTTACATATGCATTTAATGAAGTTGTATCAATATTATATTTACCTTTCAATATATCATCTTTACCCTTTAACATTAAATCATATAGCATATTTAAGTTGTCTTTATCACAATTTTTTGCTGATTCAAATAATCTTTTTGATGTGTTTATAAAATCAATTGCATTTAAAGACGGAAACTTATTTCCCCAACTCATCGACATTGAACAAGCATTACATTTTAGATTGTGAGTGCCCTTTTCGTTATCAAGTTCTTGCATATCCCCACATTTTTTGCAAATAAACATATAATTCATTTTATATCTCCTCTACAACAAATGATATTGCTTAATTATATATCATTATTATTGAAAAATCAACCATTTAAATAGAAACCATTGTTAAAGCAAATAACAGTAGCAAAATCAAGTAATAATTTCCCGCTCCCGCTCCGTCAAGTTCCGTCTTGGTCGTGTAGCTCCGTCAGAATATAAATAAAATGTGGAATAATAACAATAGCAACCTTGTGTTTTCTTGTCGTTCCCGCGCAAATATAAAGACTTTCGGCAAGCGTGAATTTCAATAAGGAATATACGCAAGCAAGCAAAAGTAAATCCCGCTCCGTTGCCCTTGTTTTCCTTAATCCAAAAAAGCGGAGGTTAGGGGCGACAAGTCGCCCCCGCCCTCCGCCGTTTATGCTCTGCGTTTAGTGCTTGGGTTTTTCGGCTGGGTACGGCGGGCAATTCCGCCCCTCGTAAAATAATTATCCCGCAACCTATCCCCCCTAAACTTCCTTTGTCGGTAGTGATATATACAAAATTTTTCTTTTGTTTTTTGTTTTTATTTTTCTTTGGTTTTATATCGTTTCCCCTTATAATGTAATTATAACAAAAAAATTTTTATCAAGCAAATTCACAGTAAGGGGCAACGATTGCAAGCGTTGTCGCCTGTCTTAATCAAGGACTTTTTCACTCAAAATATCAAACCATTTTTCTAAATCCATTTTAATCTCTGTTACACCCATTAAAAGCGTTAGCAATGTAACATAAAACTTTTGCTAAACTTCGCTTGGTATCTCGCCATTCTATACATAGTAAACCATATCACTCAAAAAGTCCGTTATTTTTCTTTTGCAAGCCTTGAAGTCTTTGTTTACCACTTGACAAAATTTATCCACTCGCTATTCCGTCATAAACTAATGCGGTATTTCTATTTCTTCAAGTATGTCGTTATATTCGTACATAATTCTTTGCTCCTCGCTCAATCGTCAAAATAAGTATTACCTAAAATTTCAAGCAATTTGTCTATGCTTACCTTGAATTGTGTAGCATAAGTAAAAAGCGTAGCCATAGACAAATGGAACTCCGTCCAAATATCTTTCGCCAACATTCCATTACTTGCATAGTAAACCATATCACCTAAAAAGTCAGTCGTTTCGCCTATGTATTCCTTGAACTTTGCGGGGGCGGTGTCGCAAAACTCCGCAATTTTCTAATGTGTCAAATTATATTCAAGTATTTGTTCCTCGGTCATTGCTTAACTCCTTAAACTATTCTATATTGCAAGGCGTGTTTCGCCCTGTTGATTTCATTCCTTGCGGTGGGGTACTTCCTCGCAAGTTTTGTCATAGTGCGGTGTGCTTTTAACCTCTGCCAATCGTGCAAGTTACCATATATTTCCTTTGTCGCATTGTAAAAATCCCTTGCAACTTCCGCTTGAAATTCTGCGTATTGCTATTCAAGGTTTGCGTGTACGCTTGCGGTTGCCTTTTTCAGTAGTTCAGTAAACACAATATCTTTCATACTCACCTCATTTCTAACTACATTATACCAAAAAAAATTTTCTCAATCAACCCAATGAAACAGGGCAAAACGGCATAGAAAAAGGAGCAAATTCCTTTGCTCCTTGAATATGTTGGCGGAGCCAATAATTTCAGGCTCCCGCTCCACGCTTTTCTTTTTCGGTAGATGTACATAGAAAAACGGCACAACCGAAAAAGAAAAAATCTAAAACCTTAAAATCCTTTTACTCGCCCCGCTGCTCTCTAATTCGTTTTAATTCCTCTGCTATCATCTTTTTCAAGGTCGGCTCTTCGACTTTTTTGACAGGTACAAGATGAGGGAAGTACCTTTTTGCAAACTCTCGGCGGACTTTCATAAATGAAGTATCACGCAACACTCCATTTTTATCCTCTTTTTGCGGTGTATCTAATACCCCAAAAGCCCATTCAAGGTCTGCCTCGCCTTTTGCCTTGCAATACTTAAAAACAAAAGGTTTGTCGATGTCGTTGATGTTGTCGAGAACAATACTGTCTAAATTGTTGAAGTCATACTTAAAACCATTTTCCATATTTTACCATTCCTTTCGTGTGTTTTGTATATCCTATGCAAGAGGGCAAGAAAAAAGCACAACATTTTTGTTGTGCTTGTAAATATTTACCTTTTCAGTAGTCGGTAGAATGTGTTGGGTTTCATATCCCCCAACATTTCCATTGCTTTCCTCGCCGTAATTGCTCCGCTCTGCCACTCTGCCACAACCTCGCCCCAGTTATCGGGCTTTTCTGCTTGCGGTCTGCCGAACTTTTGCCCCTTGCTCTGTGCAACGGCTATTCCCTCGGCTTGTCGTTGCTTGGTCGTGGCTCTCTCTTGCTCCGCAATCGTTCCCAACACTTCAATAAGGATATTATTCACCATTTCAAATACCCATTCTTGCCCCTCTGGTAACTCCATAAGCGTTGTAGGTAGGTCAAGGACTTTCAAGCGGATATTTTGTGCCTTAAAATGCTCCAATTCTGCCTTGATGTCGGCTTTGTTGCGGGATAATCGGTCAAGGGCGGTAATGTAAAGCGTATCACCCGCCCGCAACATTCCATTTTTGAGGGATTGATACCCCTTGCGGTCAAAATTTTTCCCGCTTTCCTTGTCAACGATAATTTCACGCTCGGCAATCCCCAAATCTGCAAACGCTTTCAACTGTCGGTCAAGATTTTGTTCCTTTGTGCTAACTCTCGCATAGGCAAATACTTTGCTTTTCATTGTAACCGCTCCTTTGTTTTCTTGATAACTCTATTATATCATAAGTGTTGCTAAATGTCAATAGTTTATTTGAAATATTGCAAAAATATTTTACACACTTTTAGACACAAGAAAACAAGGGGTTTTTCAATGTGTCAAAAGGTAGACAATTTGAAACAGTAGAAAACAATGGAAAATGTTGGGCGGTGCTTGATGATGTGGGCGGTTGCTTGGGTGGATATATAACAACAAGGGGGCGGGGGGTGATACGATTTTCGCGTGGTCGGCAAATTTTCGGGGCAACGCTTGGCGGTCTTGGTCGTGCTTGCGTTCCTTGCGGTGCTGAAAACTTGCTTGTAAATTTTCAGTCTATTCAATTTTGCGGTTGCGGGTATGTCGTGGGGTGGTCGGCGGTGGTTACGGCAAAATTCGGGCGGTTTTCGTGCTGATTAGCGTAGGTTGAGGGCGAACAGGCGGGAACAGTAGCAACGAAAAAGAGAACGCACATCTGCGTTCCCCTTAATCGTCAATTATTTCCTTTTCAATTTCAATCACAATAGCACTCATAGCAACATCTAACGCTCGGCTAATTCTATATAGCGTTTCAAGCGTTGGCTTGCGTTCCCCTCGCTCGATTGCACTTAAATGTGTTCGCCCTATGTCCGACAGTCCGCTTAATACTTCTTGCGATAAGCCTTTACGCTCTCGAAACATTGCTATTGCTTTGCCTACAATTACAGGGTTTAATTGCATTTCACTCATTTTCAACACCTCTACATAGAGTGTAATACAAAACAAGGCTTGTTTCGAACACATATGTTGACAAACGAACACTTATGTAGTATAATGTTATTGTTGCACATTGTCGAATAATGTGTTATAATAATAAATATAGCAAAAGAGAGGTTGATTTTATCAATGAAAAATAATATTTTCAAGCGGTTATTTACGGTAGTTGTTATATGCTGTACGTTGCTTGCTGTAATACCAATATCAACGCTTGCTGAAATTTCTGTCAGCACAAATATACTTGCGCCTCGTGCAGAAATATCTGTAATATCCGCTGGACAAAGATATACAATGGCAATTCGTGCAGACGGAAGCCTTTGGGCTTGGGGTGCTAATTTTAATGGTCAGCTTGGTGTTGGTTCAATAGTTTCTCAATCCTCTCCTAGAAGAGTTGGCACGAACAATGATTGGACTAGTGTATCTGCTGGGATTAGTCACACAATGGCAATACGCGCCGACGGGTCCCTGTGGGGCTGGGGTACTAATGATAATGGTCATCTTGGTGATGGAACGACACAAAGGCGCGCTTCACCTGTGAGAGTTGGCAATGATAATAATTGGGCGAGCGTGATTGCGGGTGGAGGATTAACTACGGCGATTAAAACAGACGGAAGCCTTTGGGCTTGGGGTTGGAACGGAGTTCCGCGACAACTTTCCCCAATGAGAATTGGTACGGACTATGATTGGCTGAATGTTTCGGCGGGCGCAGGACGTTTGCATGCAATACGAACAGACGGAAGCCTTTGGTCTTGGAGTCCGTCTCAAAATACTCCCATTCGGATAGGCATAGATTATGATTGGGCACTCACGTCCATAGGTGGTGGTTGGTCATTTTTTGCTATTAAAACTGATGGAAGTTTGTGGGGGTGGGGCGATAATTCCAGGGGCGACCTAGGGCTTGGGTTTATAACGACTGGGCAGTTGATAGTCACTCCTCAGCGAGTAGGCGATTGCTATGATTGGATAAACGTATCTGCTGGGGAACGTCATACAATGGCAATACGCGCCGACGGGTCGCTCTGGGGTTGGGGGATGAATCTTTTCGGTGAGATTGGTGATGGCACAACTGAACAAAGACTTACGCCTGTACGAATAGGCAATGACAACAATTGGTTGAATGTATCGGCAGGGGAACGGCACACAATTGCAATAAAGTCGGACGGTAGGGTTTTAACTTGGGGTTCAGCAATGGGGGGCGCGCTTGGTACTGGAGACCCAAATGTGAGCTTTGTTACTCCCGTTTCAATTTGGGGACCATATAGAGTTCGAACAACCGCATTGACTAATAGTGTCAGATTTGAAGTTGCTGGTAATAATGGCACAATTACTGCAACTATGAATAACATTGACATCTCAAATGGTGATTTAGTGCAATGGGGACAGAGTGTTGTATTTAATGCAATCCCAAATGATGGTTATAGGGTGCTATCTTGGACGATAAACGGCGAACTTGTAACAGGTGAGAACGCACAAAATTTATCTATTGCACGAATAATAGCTATAAGTGAATTAAATGTCGAGGTTGCGTTTGAGGAAATTGTCGAAATAAAAGAAGTAGATGTAACCGACATAGAGGGATTGAGTGATAATGATGTTAATGCGTTTGTTATTGTTGCGTTCTATGGCGAACGGCGGGAAATGCTGAACGCAAGAACACAATTTGTAGAAATTCCAGCGGGTACGGAAATGCTCCCTATCAACATACGCAACAGACCGCAAGGAACGGAACACATAAAGATAATGCTTTGGGAAAATGCGTCAACTATGCGACCGCTTATGTGTGCGGTTGAATTATAAGGGCAAATAACAGTAGCAAAAATTTAATTAAATTCCCCTTGTAAATCATTGAAAAACTGTTTTACATAGGCAAATTACAGTAGCAAAATTGCTATAAAAATAAGCGGAAAATATAAGCGAAATTACATTTTTTACAGTATTTGTAAAATCGTTATGTTTTCCGCTTTGTTGTTGGTTAGCGTAGGTTAGGGGCGACAAGTCGCCCCCAACCTACTCCGTCCGCTCCGTTGCCTTTGCTCCCCTTGCTTTAATTAGCGGGAAGTTAAGGGCGAAACGCTTGACATCAACGGCGGGGATTGCTCCCCATACTCCCGCCCGATAATTGGTGTATGATATGGGGCGGTGGTTGGTTTGGTTGTTGCTCCCACTTGCAAGAGGGGCAAGCCTTTTCACCTGTTGGTATTAGCTTGTTGCAATTCTCACATTTCATTTGTACCACTCCTTGCATGTATTATTTTATAGCGTTATTCTCGGCGGTTTTTTTGGCGGTATTTTGATATGTTCACCCTTGCTCTTGGTAAATTCCTCTAACGGATTGAATATGTCAAAATCACGCTTCAAATCGTCGCCAAACATATTCACATATTCCCGAACAATTTCCATTGAACTATGCCCCAACATCTTTTGAAGTCGAAACACATCACCGCCATTCAATATCCATTTTTTGGCGAATGTATGACGGAATAAGTGAATACTTGTTTTGTCTACTCCCCGCTTTTGATTGTACTTGCGGATAGCAAGTTTCAAGCCGTTTTCTGATAGGCGAATACCATTGACATTACAAAATAAATAGTCCTCGTCCTTGCCCTTGCGATACTTCAAAAATTCTTTTAGTATGGCTCTAATCGTTTTACTTAAAGGGATTATCTGCTCCCGCCTGTTCTTGGTGCGGGTTAGCCTTATAACATCATTGTCAAAATCAATGTCGCCAATCTTTATATCGCATATTGTGGCGGTGCGGTTGCCTGTGGCTAATAGGTAGTTGATAATAACCCAATTCCTATACTCGGCAAATGTTGTCTTTGTTATCTTTGGTTTTTCAAGCAATATTTCTAACTCGTTATCTGTGTATGTTGACTTTATTTGCTTTTGTGTCTTTATCATTGTAACAGTAAAGCGTTGCGTGTAACCCTTTTTCATAAAGTAATAGCACATAGCCCTAACCGCCCGCAAGTAACTGTTTACTGTAATGTCGTTGACATCTTTTGTCCGTAGGTGTGCGGTGTACTCAAATATTAGTGGCTCGTCTATCGTATGACAAGGCTTGCCGAAGTCGTAAAACTCCCTAAAAGCACTAATACAATTATCGTAGAAGTCTATACTGTACTTTGATAAATTCTTTACGCTGTTGTAGTTCTGCCATTCTGTGAACGCTTTTTCGATTGTGATTTCCTTTACCTCTTGGGGTACTTCAAGTCTGCCATAAAATCCTCGCATATTTACCACTCCTTGTATGTGATTTCCATACATTATATGCAAAAAAAATAGACACTATGATTAGAGAGTTTTACCCTCAAAAATCATAGTGTCTTGTCCGTATGCGGGGTACAAGCCCAATCGCTTGAAACGCCCGCCATTCGGGATTTTGGTGACCCATTGGCGACTCGAACGCCAGACCCTTTGATTAAAAGTCAAATGCTCTACCGACTGAGCTAATGGGTCGCATGTTGGTTGTTAATTATATTTACCGCAGTTGCCGTTATCCATAAGCCGGCAATCAGCCATACAATTTATTGCAACCAAAATTACAACTTATCCATTATACCATCGCCGGACAAGTTTGTCAATACACAATTTAAAAATTTTTCAAATAAGTTGCGCGAACGCCAAAAGAATCAGCAAAACGCCGCTAATCCACGACACTTTCGTTTTCCTCGCAATTTTCAGTCCAAGAAATCCGCCCAACCAAACCGCCGCCGCGCCAATTGCGAATGCACATAAAATCACCGCAACCGAGTTCGCGTTCCCGAGCGCCGCGCCGAATCCAACCGCAAGTCCGTCCAACGACAATGCGACGGCTAACGCCGCCGCCTCGCCAACCGAAATGATTTTCGAATCGTCTGTATCGAAATTTTTCAGCTCGCTATCATCTAATAATTTCCAAATTCCCAACGAAAATAAGATTCCGAAACTAATCAAAACCGTCAACTGCTTAGGCAAAAATACGCCGAGAATCTCGCCTGCTAAAAGCGAAACTCCCAAGCTTGCCGCGCAGACAAAACTAATTACTAAAACCGACAACAGCGGGATTTTAATTCGCTTTCCGCCGTACGCAAAACTTGCTGCGAACGCGTCAAGCGACACCGCTGCCGCGATGAGCAACGCTTCCCAAAACATCGAAAATTCCATTAAACCGACACCTTTCTTCCTCATTTTATGTCGATTCAATGGAATTGGTTCCGCTACTTCAACGATTCAATCATATTCAATTTTTTCACATATCTGCCTAGGAATTTGTTGGTCAGCCACGCGAATAAAAGCACGCCGATTACCGGCTGAATGTAGTTCAGCATATTGGTATACAGCTCAAACGCGAATGCATCGGTTTGGTCCATTTCGACGATAAATCCTGCGCCGATTCTGCCGAAAATCAGCCCGAACGCAATTCCGACAAGGCAAAACAGGTAATTCTCCGCGAACGCGAGAACGTTGATTTCCCGCTTGTAGAATCCCAGAACTTTCAGTGTTGCGATTTCTCGCTCTCGCTCGAAGAAGTTCAGCGTTCCGAGGTTGAAAAGTACGATAAACGCAAGTATTGCCGATAGCAAAATCAGCATAAACACCGAAACATAGGAGGTTTCAACGCTTCCCTCCATCGCCTCACGCAAATCGCTTTGGAAAACCACAGCCGAAACGAATCCGTATCGGTCGTCAAGGTGATTTTCCAGCCAAACGTTGTCAACCCACGGCTCAAGCGTTGCAATCACGCTTGTGGCGGTGAATCCTTGCCCCGCTGCGCGCCACGCGGTTCTTGTCGCATACATTCCCTGCCCGAAGTTGGAGAAAATCACGTTTTCAACCGTCATCTCAACCACATCTCGCCGCCCGGTAAACGCGATGGTTACGGTGTCGCCAACGTCAACGCCCAACTGCCTCGCCAATACTTCGGTAAGAATCACGCCGCTTTGCGGAAGCGGATTTGTCGTCAACTGTTCGTCATACAGCAATATCAAACTTAAATCGTAGGGAACCACCGTAAGCGGCGCAGTTCGCTCGTCTGCGGCGTTACCTGTCACTCGAACCGTTTGTTCCATAAGCAACTCGCTTTCGGTGAAATACGGTAAAATTTCCATTCGGTTTGCCATTGCGGTTGTGGTTCGCGGCTCCATAAAAACTTGAACCTCGAACCGATTCGTCGCGTCAAACGCGGTGTCAATCATATGCGTGATGCTGCTCATAAGCGCGAGAGCGATGAACAAAAGCGCGCAACTGCACATAATTCCGAACGTACTCATAATAAATCGGTCTTTGTTGCGCAGCATATTGCGAATCACCACTTTTTGGATAAATCCGATTCGATTCCACACGAACGGCACTCGTTCAAGTAGGATTCGCTTGCCGGGTTTCGTCGCCTTCGGGCGCATACAAACCGCGGGCGAAAGCTTAAGCGTGCTTCGGCACGCTAAGAATGCGGACAGAGCTCCGACTAAAATTGCCGTTGTTGCGGCGATTGCGACCATCGGAATGTCGAGTTGCACTTCGTACGGTGGAAACGAGAAAAACATATCCATCATCGACAGCATTGCGTTCGGGATTACCAAACTCAGCAGAACGCCCAATATTGAGCCGATTACGCTGTAAATCACGCCGTACGATGTGTAGTGAAGCAGGATTTTCCATTTCCCGATTCCCATTGCTTTCATCGTGCCGATTACGGTTCGTTCCTTTTCTACCAGACGTTTGAGGCTTGTGAACGCAATCAGCGCGGCGATTGTGAAGAACAGAATCGGAAAAATCCCGACCATCGCGCCCATGCTTTCGGTTTGCTGTTCAATCATCTGCGCCGAGAAGTGTTCTCGCCGCGATTGAATCGCGCCAAGCCGCGTGCCGAGCGAGCCGCGAATTGATTCTCGAACGCTGTCAACGTAGCTATCGCAGTACAGTACGATGAAAATTTGGTTGTAAACATAATTTTCGCCGCCATACATAATGTCAATTACCGCCGAGCGGTCAAGGATTGCGTAGCCGAATTCGCTGTGGTCGGGAAGGAAACTTGACGCGTCACGAACATCGTAAATCCTGTCCGGCGTTAAAATCCCCGCGGCGATAGTGTATGTAAAGAAGTTATCGCCGTACCGCAAGCGAATTTCTTCGCCGATTTGGAGGTTATTCGCCTCGAGAAACGGTTGGTTCAGCATAATTTTCCGCGCGTCACCGTCGCGGAAAAATTCGCCCGAAACCAAATACGGAATATTAACGTTGGAGTTCATATCCACCGCAGCAACTCGCAAAAGCGCATCGTCAAGCGCGGGAACGTAGAACTCCAGCGTGTTTCGTCCGTCGATATACCGAACTCCGTCAAGGCGTGAAAATTCACGAATATCTCGCCGCGTGAGGTTCATACCGCTTACGAAAAGGTGCGGCATATTGTGGTTCGTGTAATACGCGTCAACGATTCGCGACATATTCGTATCAATTGCGTCGAATCCAACCCACATGGAAACGCCCAACGTTATGATAATCACGATGGTTATGGTTGATAATATTGACTTTTTGATGTCGCGCAAGGCTTTGAGAAGCAACATTTTCTACCACTCCAAATCGTCCACATTCACAGGATTTTTGTTCTCAACGATATCGATAATCTTCCCTGATTTCATTCGCACAACCTTGTGGGCAATCGGTTCGAGCGCGTTGTTGTGCGTAACCATTACAATCGGCTTGTTATTTTCACGGTTGATTTTTTGAAGCAATGCGAGGATATTCTTGCTGTTTTCGTAATCCAACGCGCCTGTCGGTTCGTCCGCCAAAAGTATATCGGGATTTTTGAACAACGCCCGAGCGATTGCGCAACGCTGTTGTTCGCCGCCTGAGAGTTGCGATGGAAAATGGTTCCGCCGATGTCCGAGTCCGAGATATTCAAGCAATTCCTCGCCGTTAAGCGGCGATTTTGTCATTCCTTTGACGATTTCAACGTTCTCAATTACGGTCAGCGCGGAAATTAGGTTGTAAAATTGGAAAACGAATCCAATCGTCTCCCGCCGATATTTGTTCAGTTGCCGCTCGTTAAGTGTTGCCAAATCTTGTTCGGCAACGTAAGCGTGACCGCTCGTTGCGGTGTCAAGTCCGCCGAGAATGTTGAGCAACGTAGATTTTCCCGCGCCCGAATCACCTAAAAGTAGCACGAATTCGCCGTTGTCGATGGTCAAATTCGCATCGTCAAGCGCACGGAAAATGCGGTCTCCGTTTTTGAACTCACGCGTTAAATTTTCGGTTTTGATAATCGTAGACATATGAAAACGCTCCTAAAGATAATAGAAATTTTCTTTCATCAAGTCAAGGCATTTGGTGTAAACTTCCAAACATTCGTCAAGTTCGTTCGCGCCGAGCCGACTGTCGGCGACTCCCATTCCCGCCCAAATCAGCAGTTTCATAAGCAGTTCGGGCGCTTCGGGATTCTTGAACCGCATATAATCTACGCCGTCAAAAATTTCGTCTCTCGCGCTTGCGGAAATCGTGGAAAACGCGGTTTTAATTTCCGCCGCAACTTCCGAATCGGTTTCGGAATGAACGTGATTTATGAACGACAAGATGTGCGGATGTTCCTTTAGTGTAGCAATTTTGATTGCCGATGACATCTTGATTCTGTCGAAAAAATCGGTTACGGATTTGTCTAAATTCCGTTCCTGTTCAGCGGTCAAGATTTCACCGCACAGCTTGAGCAGATACAGATACAACTCTTTTTTGCTTCCGAAATAGTGAAAAATCATACCCTTGGAAATGCCCGCAACAGTAGCAATATCGCCGGTTGACGCCTTTTTGTAAACGTTATTGCCGAACACGTAAAACGCCGCGTCGGTAATTCGTTTTTGCTTATCTTCGGGCAAGTTTAGAAACTTTTCCACAATATCACCTCGCTAAATTTTATCAACCGAATCGGTTTATGTTTATAATATATCACAATGAACCGATTCGGTCAATAGTTTTTCGGAAAATTTTATACGAAATAAAAATCGCTTGACTTTTCAAAGTCAAGCGATTTTGTGTTAAGCTAAGTTGGATTTACAACATCTCAACCGCGATTTCCGCTGTTCGTTTTGCGTTTTTCTTGGCGTTCGCGCTGATAATTGAAAGTTTTTCCGAAATCTCGCTGCGCGACTTCACAATCTCGTCAACGTATCTGCAAATGGCCGCAACATTAATATCCGCAACGTCCGACTTGTACGATTGCTGCATATCGTACATAAACGCGCCGACCTTTGGGTCGTACACCAATCCGACAACGGGAACCGCCATGCTTGCCGCGTAAATCAACGTATGAAGCCGCATTCCAACGATAAATTCTGCTCGCGAGATGATTGCCAAAATTTGCTCGATTGGCAAGTTTTCTGTCAGAATGTTGCCGTTGCCGTCGAGTTGGTTCAATATATTTTCGCATATTTGCAAATCGGTAGTCGGTTGCATTGGCAAAAATAGCGGTGAAATTCCATACTTTTCTTGAGCGTACTTACAAATTTCCGCAATTTTACGTTCAAATTCGGGGTCGTTCAACTTCCACGGGCGAACTGAAATTACGCAATATTTTTGGTCGGATTCGATTCCGCAGGCGTTCAACGCCGCCGGAACTTCGCTTGCCGATTTGAGGTAAAACGCCGGGTCGGCAGTAACAGTTACATCGGAAATTCCCAGTTCTGCCAACACTTCGCGGGAATTTTGGTCACGCAACGTTATGCAATCCACGCGGCGTAAAAGCTTTGCGACACGCTTGCGATTGCTTGGGCGAATAATCGGGCCGATTCCGTTCGCGTACAGCATAACGTGCGCGCCGCCACAGATTGCCCGCTTGATAATCCACAAATAATATAGTAGCGATTTTTGGCTTGTGATGTCTTGAATCAAGCTTCCACCGCCGCTGAGCAGGAGCTTCGTGCATTTGAGGATTTTGTTGATTTCCCAGAAATCGAACCGATAAATCGCGTTCACGCCGTAAGTTTTCGCCGTTTCGTCAGGATTTTGCGACAGAACCGTGATGAAAATGTTCGGATTCAACTCACGCAAAGTTGCAATCATCGCTTGCAAAAGCGCGTCGTCACCGCTGTTTCGGTATCCGTAATATCCCGAAATTAGGCAATCGTTCGGACGTTTCTCGTTCAAAATTTCTTGATAAACCGAAATCGCGTCACTTGCCATTCGCTTAACCGAATAATTGTTCGCCACCGTTGATTGCCCGAATTCAGAGAGTTCGGCAAGCTTTTCAGCGTTCATATTCAGTAACATGCGAACATCGGATTCCAACTTTTCCGCGGTCGTTTCAGCGCAACCGCGGCAACAAAGGTTGGTTGCAATCGACACGCCGAGAGTATCGGGATTGAAAATTCCAATGTAACCCTCGTTGCCGGCGATAATCGAGGGAACGCCTGCCGCCATTGCCTCGAGCGCCGCGCG
>Ga0123355_10004308_pt1 | contig 20692 bp, 11 predicted proteins | sample TergutEmb28metaG_3_FD_89872 | JGI IMG/M metagenome (GOLD analysis project Ga0123355, IMG submission 89872) | Embiratermes neotenicus P1 segment gut microbial communities from Petit-Saut dam, French Guiana - Emb289 P1 | ecosystem: Host-associated > Arthropoda: Insects > Digestive system > Gut ...
ATAACTACAAGTCGTCAGCTCCTGAAGATGGGCACAAGGTGGCCCGAAACATGTTGAGCAACCTATAAAGGAAAAATAAACATAATACCAAAAGTGACATCTAGTTGGTCTCTTTATCCACACCAGAGATTTATGTTGTATAATCGGAGTAATGTTATGAGGCTTTTAAATAAAAAGTGGTATCGTATTATAACCGTCCGGCTCACGTTTCGCACTCATTCGGTTCACATGAGACCTAATTTGCAGGGACTACCGTGGTTTGAGTTTGATGGACTTGGTGAAGATGAACTGTAAATATGATTTTTGCTGAGTTGATATCTGAAGAATCTGTTGTGATTTTATTTTCAGTCACTGGCCGCTAATTTGGTACAGGCTTTTATTGCATATGATAAAAGTAGCACGGATCGCTCCATCACGTAGCGTATTCACTACTTATTAACATTTAAGGTATAATAACATTATATTGTCCGAAACTTGGTAATACCGAGTATGTCCAATTTACTATAATTTGCTTTAAAACTGTACCTCCCCGTAGAAACACTTATGATTTTCTAATTATATAATTTATTCTGTTGATCTGGCTTAAATCTGGAGCGATGCACACGCACGTCCTCCTCCTACGACAATCGAAAAACTGATGTCGCTTTCGCTACAATATGTGTAGTTAGATTCCTGGTTTCAAAATTCCCCCTACTCTAATTTGCCAAACAAGTCTGATTGGTCCCATTTAAATTTAGCAGTCTTCAAAATTTTTTATCTATCCCCCCATTGGTTCCTAATGACTGACACAATATCTTGTAACTTAACATATGTGACACCCCTAGAAGAGTGCTGTACTGGAAATTTTTAATGTGTTACCCTGACTAACACGATATCCACCCCATCGTGATTTACATTTCGAAAAGGTGTGGAACCCTCGAAGTTTGGCTGTCACAGCAAACTTCAAAACTCCATTGAACTTGACATTAACAAATACGTAACAACTAGAATTCTCCTTTGTAATTGTTCGCAGCACCTTCTATCCTATTCTAACCTCTACTTGTCTCTGTCTTCAGTTATCTGTCTATCCTACTTCACACATGATCCTCACTTTCTGCCCTGTAACCATCCTTCATTTTTATTCAACTGACCTCTTGTATCTCTTACAAGATGCTTCTCACGATCCTCTTTCGGAAACATACACATTCCTAAATCTAGGAAAATAATTTTGTACCTTCTAACCAAATAACTGTTCCCACGCGTTATAATGTTTTACATAAAGTTTACTGTGTGTTACATAAGTTCGGATGCTTGTATTTGTTTTCTGTGATAGCTGGCATAAACCCATCGAAATTTTACAAATTTTCCTTTTCCAGGAAGACCTTAAACCCAACATTGAAAATCTTTAATCGCATTCTTCTGTACTCGCATTTTCTGAAGCAGAAAGATCGCAATTCATTTATATGAACTGCTGAAGCTGTTGACTGTTAAACTTAATCAATTATTGAACTTTGGCCCTGATATCAACCATCGCTCACCTGTCCATAATTTTCAGGTCTGACACTTTGGTTTTTCGCTTCTTGCAGGATTTTATAAAATACTAAGATCAATATGATAACTTATCATAATTCGAAGTAAGAAGAGAAACAGAAATTCGAATATTGCACTGAATAAACCAAAGAAACTTTATAAAGGGCGAAATTTCTGTAACACAGTAGTGAACAGAAATTTGCAAGAACACTGCTGCTAATAAGGAAATATATTTGTATATTACTTTCAAAATTTCATATCACGTTTAACACCTGGACTTCAAATGACTCAAGGAATTTTACAAGTTCGGTGTATAATGGCCTTGTTTACGAAAAGCCCATTCACATTTAACTGGTTCTACGAAATTTATTGTTTATTTTAGTCGTAGCCGTAAGAGCCAAGATGCAGATTTAGGAAAACTGAATACACCAAATATAATTTAAGTGCTGGACAGAAATTTGTCCCGGACACTGACCTACCTATACGAGACTTAAACAATGTCGTCAGTATTGACATATGGCATGTCATTTGAAGATTCAAAGTTCTGTAATAACTGAAAGTGCCAGGCGATGAATTGTACCACTGCTTCAGTACCCCAAGCTTTCACACACCAGCACATTCCTGTCTGGAGAAATTACTGCAGCTGCGACGTAAGATTTTCATGCACGTCTGCGTGGTACAAATAAACGCCAATTTGCTTCACATGCGTCGGTCTGTGCGCAGACACATGAGCGCGTCTCCCACTGGACAGATTTCCGTGAAATTTTATGGTGGAGACAGACGTGAAAATATTTCGGTAAAATTAAAATTTGCTGAAATCGGGCACAAATGTGGGACAGTTTATATTTAGAATTTTGTAGCATTCATTTTTGGCTTCGACACTTATCACCATGAAGTCTCCCTTTTTAATGGAAGTGGTATTAATTTTGTTATGTTTGCCGAAGGTGTGTAAATATTTCTCGTAAATGCCAGAATGTTACGTCACACGTGCTTTGTCTATCTGCTGTCTTCAAATGGCAAAGACTTGATGTCGTAACTTTTGTACGTTTGTCAACACAAACAATCTCCTAAATGTTCCTTATTCTTTTCACCAGACGAACTGATGCTGTAGGATTTCAGAAGGAAGGCTGCACAGGACCATTCAATTTGTTGCAAAACATCATCCAATCAATACTGGCAATGTTCCGAATTGCCACAGTGAAGCAGCAGTCATTGTGATGTTTATACCAAATCGATGTCCAACACTGTTTACAGCTGTTCCAAACATTGAAACCACCCCCTGCCTTCATTTTCCTTTTCCGTAAAGAACATTGCAACCTAAATAATATAAAATCAGTAAGAGAACTTGTAATGTATGAAGTTCAGAAACGAGAAGCTATGTCATTTTTATAACCATCGAAACATTATGTGACGAAGGTGTGAACAAATTTGTAATGATATATATTTAAAAACGTTCTTTATTTTATTACGGTAATTCCAAGCTTTGAAATCAAGGTCGAAAAAGTTGGGTAAGGTGTTCCCGGTTTTGACGTTAGGATTACAGTTAATCTTTTAACCAGAGGGTTTACCCTATATTGGCATATCTTCAACCTTGTGCATTCTATGGTATAATTATCAGACTAAACATAAAAACCGAAAAAAATTTGTTGCGCGCGTTGGAGCAAAATTAAGAAAACCTCAAAATTCACCTGAAATTCGGAATTCCCAGCAACTTATTTTTGATACCTTTAGTGTAACATATATGAAAGAATGTGTTTAGCTGACGAACTGCTCCGTATCGTGAGTGTTCTTAAGGCGCATTGTAATTTACCTAATTTTTGTTATCAACACTTTTTCAATAAAAACTGATTTATTGTTGCCTCATTGTATTTTTAACAGTCACACAACCCCGTCTCGCCACTGCTTATTTCTCCACCCGCTAAACACCCCCCCCCCCCACACACACACACACACAGCCTCCCAAATCGTCCAATCTGCCCCTCTGTATACACTCTCCAGGCGGACGCCTCCAACAACTTTCCCTACTGTGATTGTTCAAACTTCAAAACTTTTTTTTTTTAACCAATGTAAAATATTCAGAAATAGACTTTAAATTTCGGGAGAGAAAAAGTCCACAACATAAGCGAAGTCGCTCATTCTTCACAAATATAAACTATAAATTTTTTACACACTATGCCAAAATAGGGTTTCCAAACTTCAGGTCCTCGCTCAAGTTTGAGTTGTCACGTCCGGAGGGACATGGGTAAAGTCGAGAGCGTTGAAGGACAGGAAACACTTCACACATAGGGTGGTCGAACAGGCTGCATGCGTGCGCTTACAGCTTATTGTCCCAAAGATTTGACTTTAAGAGTTGCGTGTTCGAAAACATTCAAGCTCGTTTCTCGTCTTACTGTAGCCGTCATTTGTAACTATACATTTTTAATCACCATTGTAACTTTCTACAAATCCATACACCGACGACCTGCCATCTATCGGCCTTTACAGTAAACTGTTACAGTTTCTTTCCACCCCCGCCCCCCCACCCTTTTATAAAACATGGATCATTAAATATGCCATTCCCGTTTAGTGGGCCGACATTCTTTACAATGGTTTGTTCTCTGCCTTTTCATTTCAACTTCACTACTTTATTCAAACAAACACTGAAAATTACAGCAAACTGAACCAATAATTCACAGTGTTAGGTGCCCACAATTTACATTTATGCATACTCCGTCTCCTTCGCTCCTTTTCTTTTTTTCCCCACCCTTCCTCTTAGAGTCGTAAATTTTTGTTCTTTATTATTAATTAAAATTTCAAACACAGCTTCCTAGAGAATTTTTTAGTATCCTTTCTTAAGTTTCACAGCCACTAGTGAAATACTATTTCTTATATAGTCTTCAGTCACATTGTTTTGATACATAGATAGGCTCATTTCTTCACACAGTACGCTTTAATACCCTTGGACCCAACGAATCTCCCAAAAGCGGCGGGTTAATTTAATCTCTCTTCATCGTAACGTTACGTGCCAAAGGTCCGTCCAACAGTTGTGGCTTATTACTCCGTTGTTTTTTCTGAGGATTCTCGGAAACTGACCTTCTATATAGTACCGTCACGTATTCTGCCTTATGCCACACAGAATATTGATTGTACAGTAGTTCACATTTACTGAAAACCACTCACACAAAATAAAAAAAACCGTGTGTGTACGCACACAAATGGAGGCGTTTGTATATCCACCATAAAAGGTCAGTTCGTCATGTATGGAACTGTGTAGTTATTCCGTTTAATTTTTCCGTAAGAACGGTTTGAATGTCTTTCTGTTGAACTGTCCTCGGATTTTTCCGGCTGAAATGGATAGGTCATAACTGGAAGGAATGATTGTTAGGGTGATGATACATGGCCCACTGTGAGTTTTTATAAACTAGAGGGTAACTCGCTCTAGTGGATCAGGTATGGGCTGGGACTTAATAAGTAAATTGTCATGCAGTTTTGACTCCCATCTAGTAAAGCTCGCTTTCTTTTACGTCTCTCTCTCTCTCTCTCTCTCTCTCTCTCGCCTTCATTTTCATCTTCACGTAAGCGCAAACAGCTTGTCCTCTAATCTTTCAACTGGCAGCATCTGGTCCGAGTATATAGAGAAGTTATCTTCCAAAATGTCTGGCCTCTGCACTCTAAGCATCATCTCCACTGGCGTATACCCAGTTAAGCCCCCAAAAGTAATCTATCAATTAAAGGGATTAATTCCGCCCATACCGTATATTGCTTATGACAGTATTTACAACCCGCACACAATAGTCGTTCATTCGGTTTACTTAGAAGGCAGCTATTCGGTGAAAATTTGACCGATATTTGAAAGTTGTTAAGGGTTCACTTTCACACGGGAGAGGTGAACTGTGACAGTCGGACAGGATGTACCTGTGAAGTATGTCGTGCGGAAAGTTGTATGATGTGAGCCTGTGTAGACACGCCTTGGTTTTCGCAGTCCTCATTGGATGAATCTTAACATGTTTAGAAAACTAATCCAGACATACCGGTATGCATCTTACACCAACCAAACCCCACACAATTCGAGTCGTTATTGTTCCATAGTAATCCAAAGCCAGTAGATCGCACGGGTAGGCGGTTAATTACGACTTGCTCTAAAGTGAGTTTAGGGTGTTTCACACGCTGACAGACCGCACAATATGAAATGAACGTAATCACTTTCCGACCCAAGTGTTTGCAGTAAAATGTATGGGCTAACTGTACATTACACATTTCATTATTCTATTGGCTTAACGCTTTATGCACGAACTGATTAACTTGACGCTCCACGTTCGCATGTAGAAACGTTCTCCAATACGGGAGCCCCTAGTCAGCACAGTACGTACTTTATTAAATTGTATCTATTAGCTGGTGGTGGCTGCGCCGCCTTCAAATCGTCCTTTACCCTCTGCACCTGCGGGTAATCGCTGTGATACCTTGCGATATACTTCAGTTTCACCCTCAAAACGGGATCTGAATTCAAGTAGATGGCAGCAATCATAATCTCCTTAGGTCTGGTAGCGGCCTTTATTAGTTGTGGCGTGAGTCCCACGCGGTTGCAAATCAAATCGTCAGCCAAGTTGTTACTAGATCCAATGATGTGGACGACGTCGAATTCTTATTCTTCTAACTGCATGACCCAATGAAAAATTTGTCGAACGTCAAGTTGTATATCTTACGGGTGGAGAGCGATTTGTTATCAGTAAGTTCTTTGATTTGGCGCCATTACACATAAAGTCTGAATATCGGCAGAGCGTATACAATTGTTAGTAGCTCTTGACCGTACATAGGAAACCTTTGTTCGGCAGGAGATATTACGCGTGATTGGACACTATTTGTGTCGCTCCAGCGTCGTTGACTCGCAACATTATATCACCAGAAGCGATTTTACTTACGTCTGTATTTATAAAAAATGGACGATATTCATCAGGGTGGACCAAACAAATGCTGTTTGCGAAAGTCTGCACAGATTCTCAAAAGCCTCCTGCAATTCATCAGTCCAGCGCCATTTTGTCCCATTCTTCATCAGCGATAAGAGCGGAGTGACATAATGCGAGTAGTTCACGATACACCTGTGATGTAAGTGAAGAGTCCTTATAATCTGGTGTGACTGTCTTTGTTTCCTAGGCGTTGGAAGTAACGTTTTGATGAGTTGGATTAATGCTTTGTGAATTTGTCCGAATCACAAATCGGTAAATAGCCGCCGGCTTTCCAAACAGCTGCACACTATTCACACAACTTAACAGTTATTCTGTGACTGAGTGCTGAAGGCGGATGATAGATATCCGCAGTTTTCATAACAGAAGTCTGGGTTTCGCAACGTACTTTTTGCACTACTTGCGACATTGCTGGTAGCAATCGGTTGTTTACACGTACCGTAAGTCTTCAGAATCCAACCCGCTCGCACTGCGATACACACTACTGAACGTAGCATACATTGCCACAGTAAGAGAAGCTTCCACTACTAAATGCAACATTATTATCTTATACTGTTTGTACGCATTTTAATAACCACGTAAGAAAACTTTAACCAAAATCTAACAATACATGTCAAAAATATTCGTGTAATTGTACTTTCTGTAGGTAAATAGCGTGAACAACGAAGCTGCTGCAGATCGAAAACCGGTTAAACAGTAGGTTTGCTTTAGCAATTTCTTTTGCAATAACGGCATTGTGTTGTCTCTGAATATGGCACGCTTGTACCGAAACATGTTAGGGATGCTTATTTGATGTTTGTGTTAATAACGCCGTGCCTGTAGTTGGTATAACTGAAGGTGTAAGCGGATATAAAAATGCATATTACCGATAAATTTCAAGTTAAATTTAATCCTATATGTAATGTATTATTCTTGAGAATGTAATTTTCATTATGTCTTTGACTGAGGATGTACCTCTTCGTTTATATTGCCACGCCACATCGTACTAGAGGGTGGCAACCAAACGTGACGTCAGCCACAGTCGTTGATCTGTACTTTTTAAAAGTTCCTGGTAAATTCCGTCTACACAATAAAACCAACAAATGCGCCTATTTAAAATGTGTTTATCACATTTTATTCATTACCGACACGTTGGAACCGCTGTCGCGTTCATCCGTAGGGCAAATTTATGAGATAACAGGAAGTATAAAAAGACTGTTAAACTGCATACTTTAAAAAAAAAACAGGTTTCAGACTTCATTCATGGTCATACAATGTCAGCTTATTAACTGAAATTTGTGACAAAATTTAATTCCTTTACTTACTGGGATCATTGCTTTATGTTATAAAAGTAGAGTCTATAATAAAATTTAAAAAAAACACACCTAAAAATATAAGTCTGTGAGTATATATATATATATATATGTATATAATCAATAGTATTTTAAGTTGACAAGTAAAACAATTATCTCCATGGTTACCTACCTGTCTTTTCTATGGATGTGTGTGCTAAAAGTGGGAATACTTGATACTGGCCTGTAGCGCTGGTCGAAATTAAGGTGTGGAGTCTGTGGTAAGTTTCTAGGGGCATGTAACACGTAGGTGTAAATTGTAAGTGTTTTTATCTCAGTAATTAGCAGACTTGATGCACAAAATTTTTGTTTTACAAAAAGTTTATTTGGTTCATCTACATATTTCCAGCATAGGTGCTCGAAACATGAAGAGGCATGAAATAAACTTATTGTAAAACAAGGTTTTGTGCATCAAGTTGGTTAATTACAGAGATAAATATACTGAGAAGCACGGTCAGCAAAACGTCAAAAGTTGTAGGTGTTTGTTCGTTTACTGCCATACTATTATGTTGGAATAATTTAATTAAATAATTATATAATACATTCACACGTCTGCCTGTTTGCGTCGTTTGGAGTAGTGTCATGGTAGTATCTGTGGGCCCAACTTCTGTGGAATTTGCATAAAAGCGGACGGCAAGCCCAAGCTGGTCATATAACTGGCCCCGTGGAAACGTTTCAGTATTTCTGGCAAAGGTTGAGTACATTCTGTGTCAGGTACGGTAATATTGTTAATCTTTCGAGTGTCAAAACAAATGCGCAACTTTTGCTCTCCTTCTGCAGGATAGTCACAGGATTCACGTAAGGTGAAAAAGAAAGTTTTACGACTGCATGCTCTATCAGCTACCGGACATGTTCCTTCACCACAGGGAAGAAAAAAAGGGGATTATTTAGGAATGACAAATTGGAGCTGAGTTATTTATTTTAAAATTTATTTTAAAAAACAGGAAAATTTCAGGTTTAGTTCTCAAACTGACTACGTATTTTAGTAAGAGTTGGTTCAATTGCTGTTTTTCGGTAGACGCTAAACACTAATTTTTCTTTATCATTAAAGATACTCATTGTAACGTCAACTGTGAGAGTATAGTAACATAGCCCAGGGCTTTTTTCCCTGATTCCATCTTCCAACAAACTACAAAATAAGTCAATATTATTTATTTTTTCTCTTTCCACACACTTTACCCAGAGAGCATAAACATAAACAGGAACCTCTCTCTGAACTGCACTGTTGTCTAGTTGCTCTTGGGCTACTGAGAAATCCGCCCTAGGCGTATCCATTAGAAACGGTGCCACGTGCGTGTAGTCGGTGTGTCGCACAACACGGTACGTAACAAGTCCTGAATTAGTGACGTCAGTGTATTCCCCCGAAAATCTGCCAAAATGGAGTTTCTTCTTATCTCCCTCATTTCATAATAGAATTTGGTAGAGTTTTACAATTGACGTAAGGTGCAGTCTTGATGTTGTGTTAGTTCTTTAAACACATGCGCCCCCGAAATTTATGTTTGTTTACCGAGTGTTTCATATTTGATGTACAGATTTAGTCTAAAGATTTCGTGTGATATTTGGAGTAGAATTACTTTAAAGAAGAGGTTTTTATCTAGTGAATATCCCAAAGAAATATATTTTTATTAAATGAAAAAGCAGAAAAACCTTAAAGACACTGACACTTTTTGTTTTGATATGATATTCCTGAAGTAATTACTATGTGACTATAATATTATACTATTAACGTGTGTACCGTAATGTCTTATTTACCTTGCACTACCAGATGCTCTACTGTATAAAACACACAACAGAAGGAACGCAGGAAACGCTATGTTATAACTACGTTGTTCTGTTTTCTTCGTTATTGCACTTGTTTAGTTTCTTCATTCGTGTTTTTCACTTGAAGCAGAAACATGAAGAAGGATAGCGTCTCTTGCATTATCTGCAACAGAAAACTACTGCGTTAGCGACAGACATATATATATATATATATATGTGTGTGTGTGTGTGTAATAAATCAAGTGACTTGTGGAAATGAAATGAAATGTCTACAATCCAGAGATTTCAGTGAAGTTGTGTGTCGTAATGTGTGAATCTCCAGAGAGACCGTAACACTGTGACTTTTCTGGTTTCTCTCTCTAATTATGGATATCCTTTAAGACATGGTTCTAGTTGTTATTACGGGCATTCCATTTCCTTTCCTTGGACAGAGATTGCCAAAGATTAAGAATTACATTAGTAAAAAATCTGCTCTTTTTTAAATTATTCTTTTGTAGATATTAAATTTCCGGTGTTTTAATACCATTAATTACTGGTTTGTAATGTCAAAATATACACATAACACAGTGGTCGTACCGGATTAAGAAAGCTGTCTCTATTGTGCTGCCTTATCCTTCCTGGGTTTGTGTACGTTCCTTCCTAAATAGAAATGGAATGTCGTGATACTGGGTATTAGTTTTTCAATCACTGTGGGTATTAATTGTAGTTCGCAGTGTTTAGTTTCTAACCGTATCAAGTCTAGGTACTTCATATTTCGATAAAAATGCCTTAAAGAAGCCTCACTTAAAATTCTGTGTGTGTTTTATGTCAATACGTTCTGCAGTTAATGCTGTCAACTGCAATTTATATAGTAAGATTACGTTAATAAATTTGTTGTGTTTAATTGTAATCCTTGTACATTTTCGGTTACGTTGGACAGAGACATTTGCACCACTTTAAATAGAAACTTCTACATCCCAACCTGACTGTTCTTCATACACCGGATTAATAACTTTAAAGTGAAATTTGGATACATTTATTTAATACCAGGTTTCATTTATTTGATCGTGTAGTCCTGTATCGAGGGTACTTAGTTTCGTTTTAAGTAAGCGAGAAAGTAGCGACTCATAAACAATTAGGTATATTACAGAGTAGATACAATTTTAAGATACCGAGATTCAATGAAATAATATACGAAACCTCTTACGGAAGAAATAAAGACCTTACTAGTAGAATCATAAGACTCCACGCACAAACAATGTAATAGGTTCAATTTAAATTATTTTAATTTTCGGATAAATATTTTAACAATGAAATTACCAAAGATATACATTAAACCACCCTACTTAGAATATTACGCTCCTTATAATTATAACAATTTGATTTCTATGTTGATTTTCCTTAGTGTCATTTTCTTATACAAGCTTTTTATTCCTTTCTAATTACTTACAATCATATGAAGGCATTTTCCTTTGTGATAATAAATGAAAAAATTCTGCTACAGAAAATGCTGTTGTAATTCTTGGATTGGTAACCGATTAATGTTCAAGATATCAGTAAATGAAATATGTGACACTGCTGAAATATACACATCAAACATTCAAGGCTGGACGAAATTTTCAGACTCTCTTCCGAAGCCTCTAAAAAAATCATGTAGCTAACTCCGCAACGTGTTACTTCAAGCGAACGGTTGAAGTGCTAGCATGGCAGTAAATTTCTACTTAAATAAAAAAGAGTTTTGTGCCCCTCAGTGGCTGATGTCTGATGTTTTATTCTATCGTTGTCGAAATTTAATTTCTTGCACACTTAAAATAATATAAATTCATGTTAATTGTGACTTATTCTCTAGCTTAAAGCACTGTTACATACATACATTCATTGTGGTCACATTTGACACGGTAACAAACTTTCCCGCTGTCAGTTGGAACCCCTTGTTAGCTGTAGCAATGATGAAGAGCAGACATCGCTGAAATGGGATAGGAGTTCCCACCCAGTTGCAACCGAATGCCGTGTCTTTCACACTTTCCGCCTGAAAAATTTCACAGTTAATGTAACGAGTTGCTTGGAACTGTGCAGCAGCACATTCAATTTACCAGCAGCCTGTCAATTCGGGTTTTCTGGCAGATGGTGATTATGTGAGAAGCATCCCATATTCAGTAATTTCCTGCCTAAACGTCAACACATAGGGTCTCATGAGTTGGCCTACCACACTACTCGTTATTCTTAGGATGTTTTGATAATGTTTTGGTACTTTGAAACAACATTTATTTTCTCTTTTTTGTAAAATTGTGTTTATTTTAGTTATGGACCAAAACCATTTTGTGCGTGACACTCTGCCCACAGATTTACCAAATCATTCTATTATATTTGTGGTCAGACGTTTGAACACTGTGAACTACTCTAAAGACAGAACATGTTTCGCGATATAACATAGGAAATAATGTATTAATGCGTTAACAAATCAAACCAATGTAACATATGTGATAATATGACACGTATATAGGTACACTTGTTTCGATTGTTAAAGAATTGATCATTTTTACTAAAATAAATTACTATAAATACAGGCTTCCTTCATTAACCGTCTATTGCGAAGTTAGAATATGACGCTGCGTTTTATTTGTTAACAATGCATTCCGTTTGATTACAGTGTAAAATTTTGTTTCCCGAATTAGAGTAGTGCACACAGAGTTTCATCACCAGTCCGACATTCATGAACAAGCCTTCCGTTAAGTGTCTCTCTTGTGCGTGTGCTGACAAAAAACATCTCTGCTGTTGCTGTGGATTGTACTGACTGGAGGGAAGTGTTGTCCAGATATCTCGGGAAGATTTCTGGTGACGAAGTTCGAACATGTTAGTGTAAAGTAACTTTATGTTCTGCAGTTTGCGTTACACAGGAATACTAACTTTATTCATGAGGCCAAAATTTCAGCAATTTCTGTTGTGTCAGACGCATAAAAGACTTAGGTATAACATCAATATCATAATAATTGTAATTTGACAAAAATATGTTTATTGTCGTAATTAGTGAAAACTTAATTGGAATCATGATTTCTGTTTCGGTCCATAAAGTTCTAAAACACTCAAATCAAAATAAAATACGTAATTCGCTATTGAAATGGAAAATAATCACACATTTCACCATTCAAGAATGGAATATGACAAAATTGCATAAACAGAACTTTGTACTTTTGGCCCAAAATTTTTCAACCCCTTTAAATAAGAAATGTTTGATTAGCCATTTTAAAAGTAAATGTAATATTTTGAATGAATAAAACCTAGTAGATATTTTAAAGCACATTTTCAAATTATGCCAACAACAAAACAATTCATTTTGTCTTACGCGTTGTGTCAGCTGAGTTCCACACCAGCAGATCAGAAGCACGTCAGTAGCGTAAGTTACGTAAACTATCACTGCTTGACTCATATCTGTATAATCTCCCCAGTTCTGAAAATAAAATTTTTAGTATTAGGAGCAATGAAATGGTAGGAGATTTCAAATGGCAAAAATGTTGAAAATATAGTAAATTAGGAAAAATTATTTTATGTACAAATATTTGATTTTGTATTGGGGTTATGTACGTTCGAAAATTTTCGAAAACAACAACAACCGTATCTCATACATGATATCCGTTTGTACTTCTGTCCTCATGGAACAATTGATAAAACCGGTCAAATTTTATTGAATATTAATTCTTGAGTATTTTTCGAAAATCTGTTGAGAAAATTCAATATTGATTAAAGCATGACAGTAATAACAGATAGTTTACATGCAGACATATGTACATTTTTGGCAAGGTATCGATGAATTGTCTTACTATAAATATTTTGGGAAAATTTGTAGCGAAGAGCAAAGCAGGCATTTTGTATCAAATTAGGTTTCTGAAAATTGTGCATTTTTAAATAATGTGTGAAAATATCGCATTGTCAGAATAGACACAGACAACAATGCTATCGCTGGTCAGGTAATAAAACAAAGTCAAAAATAAATTCTGTGTATTTGAAATAACAGACAAACTGATTCAATTTTAATTCGGAAAGGTTTCAAATCTGTTACTTATCGTGACTCCCATTCCTTATTCTTTTCCAAGTATGCTGAGGTAAATTGTGTGGTTTCTGGCAAAAATAATTTCTTTATAGTTCTTTCGTAAAAGTACTATACGTCTTCCTCCATCTGTTGGCGTTTCCCAGTACTATTACAAGAGAATTATTTTTCTGTGTAGATGTACGGTTTTTCGGACACGTGATCACAAATCTTGTGCATTGTGCGGAACTGCCGGCACTGTGATTGTGTGACGGTTGGAATTGTGAACTGTGTCAAAGTGCTTGGTAACTGAAAGAAGGTATCTGATATACTTTAGAAAAATTACACACTTCTGTGAAAGTAATTCCAACTCCAAAAATAAGAGGGTGATCTAGCTGATAACACATTTGGAATTCAGAGAAGGATGAATATTTTGAAAGTACAAACACAAAATAAAATTTTTCTATAAATCTTGCACTTCCAAATATATCCGGCTGACATTGTGACTTGTACGCAGAGTGACAACACCACAGTTTTCCACACAATAATCTCTAGACAGCTTAATATATTGTCTCTTTGAATCAAGGATATATGAATTTCATACTTGAAATTTTTGGCAGGGTAACTTCTATTAAACGGATGCGTGTAATAACGCCACTTAAACTTAACAAGCAGTTGTCCCTTACTTCACAAGATACAGTGATTTGTACTTTGCATGTTTTGTCCCCTGTAGTATTTACTACTGTCTTTTGTGACCCTGTATGAACATATATATTTTATTCTGTCCTTATAAAACAATTAGGCGTAAAGTGTCAGTATGTAGAGGTGCGTTTTACAGTTTGAATGTTCTAAGCACAGGCGCTTGAGTGTAATATTATCTCTGCATTGTCAGTTACAATTTATATACATATATTGAATGCTGCGTAATAACTTACTTTAATTTGTTGCTTACATTTATTTATATGCACATTATATGAGAAGAAAAACGTAATTTCCTGTCTAGTTTTCCTCCCGTTTTGAAGTCGGATATAACATCAAACGGATATTTTAAATTTTAGGGAAACTTTTGTGTTGAAGTAAAAATGTTGATTTATTTGAAATGCCATAAAATATCGAGCTCTATGAAATCTATACTGAACGAAGCGTTAAATTAGTAATGAAGACAGGTAGGTTAAGATAGGCACTGTATATGACTAGTACGAGTGACAGTGAAAGGCATACAGAATACGAAATTATAATCCAGATGGGGAAAAGGGTTTTGGGGGGAAACGGCCGACTAATTTTTATTTTCTATAATGACATGAGGGAAACGAGTGTTAATAATTGCAGGATGAAATCTAAGGATGGATATGGATGGTGGAGGATTCTAGAGGAAACCAGTGCTTAATTACGGGTGTTGTATCACAGATGAAGATGATGATGAAAATTATGTAATCTGTCAAAATACAAATGAAATTACGTTTAACAGTAATAAATAAATTATCTATATCATACAGTTTTTGCTAAAACGAATGAAAATAAAGGAGTGTTTAGAAAAACATGTAAAAAATGCTAAATCTGCGTATCTCAGTAACATGGACCCTTGCTTCCGCCAAAAAAGTTGCTGTCTCGGTTCATATATATTGTGGAATCTATACACACCCAAGAAATATTATCTCCCGAACGATATTTGCTACAAGCTGTATCTCGATTCGCCCAGTCTAACAGACGCTATGCACCACAGCTCTGAGTGATACACAGATAAGTACGGACAGCGCTCGGGTTTCATTCTAGCAGTTCGCCAGCTTAATCATCATTGCGTATTCGTTAATTTGTTTCAACGCGAAATTTAAGCCTCATGACTCTCATATCTGAAATTGAAAACTAGAATTTTTACTCAGCTTTTGTTTCCCAAATACGGACTTGTACTCTACAGTTGTACTGTTTCATCTGCTGCAGACATGGAGTAACCGATCTTAAAACGCTAAAAATTTAGAGTCAGCAGAAAGGTACTTGGACTTACGTGTATCATGCTCGATAACTTGGTCTTCTAGAAATGTAAATGTAATAATTTGTACCGTTAAAGTGTAAAACATGTCGATGAAGGAATTAGTTGCTTGTTAATTTCACGACCTTAACCAATATGTACCTTCAAAACCTTGTCTTCCATTTCTCCATAACTCCTAGCAGACATTTAAATCTTAATTATTTTGTTCCTAACGGCAAACTTGGACCGGGAAAGCGTAGTTGTTACAGGAACTCTCTACAGGCAGGACTGTCCGGAGGTCGAATGCTGCTTGGGGGGTGATTTTCGACATCCGTCCAGACCGGCCTTGGGAACAACTCAGTTCCTTATGCAATGGGAACCGATACTTTTCAGGAGGTAGAGCGGTCAGGCCGTGGCGTTTACCACCCAATTCATCTAGCGCCGAGGATAAAGAAAGTGTAGCGTTATAGATATAACCCTCAAGGCATTCGTGGCCTATTCTATGGTGTATTTTACGTACAACTTTAACCAATAGAAAGTCTCGTGATTGAAAACAATACCCAATCATTAGTTTGTAGTGCAGTCACAAATTTTTACAACTGTAAGATTAGCTTTTAAATAGCAAGTAACCATTGAACTACCAGGGGAAGAAATGTTTCTAAATGGGGAAGAAATTTAGATCCAATCAAGACATCACACGGCAGTAGTTAGGTGTCTCAGCAGGGACAAGAAGTTTGAGAATGTTGTGTGTTATGCAACGGGGTAGCAGAATGAAAAAATTGGCTTGCTAATACTGATTTATATTGACTTGAAGCTGAACAATTTCATTTACCCTTATATTTTTCCGGTGTTGTGCACTTTGTTTGTCGTTTGTTTTAAACTGAAGTGAGGACGAGTACTTAAATTTCTGAGATTTCATAAACGCCATTCATATAAATCAGAGCTACAAAAATTTTAATGTTTTACAAAGAATAGTGTTATGGCATTTTTGTGTAAAGAAGATGTTCAACAGGATCTTAACTTGAAAGGTATGACATTCAATTTTATCAGTGGATTTTGTGTCATATAATAACCATCTTTATTTAGCCCTTTATCATGGAGAAATGAAACAAGAACTTGTTCAGATTTTAAAATATTCAGCTTATTGCAGTTACATGAAATTGTGAATAACAAATGAAGGGGACAAACAGCAACAGAGAGGATTGTGAGACTATATTGACCGGTGTACTTGACAAACAAGTACTATTATCGTGTCTGTAGTTGTATTGAAACATATCTTCATGTGTAACGTGACAAGGGACATGTTACATGTTCTGTGTATTGGAAATGACTGTATTGAAAGACGAATTAGTTTGTGAGCCTACTGAATGCGGTAACGGATTTTTTAAGTCCTTTCTTCAAACCAACTTATGTTATAACTTTTGGCCGCCATGATACAAAAATATACAATCAATTTTCGTGTGTGTATATAAATATATTTATTTATATTTATACACGCACGCACACACACACACTAACACACACGTAGGTGCCGATACGTCATATATCTGGTAAAATTAAGTAGGGTATATATATATATACAACTCTATACAATACAAAGAATACAAAGCGTCACATTTCAGCACCAACATTATAATATACAACGGTTTTATTTCATACCGTAACTGCAGAAAACGCAGCGAAACACATTGTGGCCAGCATAATCAGAAAGTGGCCACATAGAGAGACATTCAGAGCATCTTCCAGTTGCTGCATAAACCTGTGGATTAAAGGGACAAGTGCTAAGAAAATATTATTGTTTTAGAGGTATTTTCTCTTTTTAGTTGTAGATAACAGGCTAATTTGTTTTGCATATGAGAAAAAAGTTTATATGTAAAGTTTCCATAATAATATGTATTTTAATTTTGGAATAACTAGATATTAGGGACGATAAAGTATGTAGTGTTTTAAATGTGTTATGTATATTATTTTAACTTACTCTACTAAGCCTTGATGATGTCGAATGCAGCCATTTAACTTAGCTTGCAAGATACATATTGCCATTATACTGTCATGTCCATTTTCTTGCCAGCGTTGAGGCGTGATGTTTTCTGGTCTGATATCCAATATGGCCGCCGTTAACTTATCGAACTGAGAGCAGGCCACAGCAATTAATGTGGTAACCAGAGACATGAAACCACATACAATACCCAGAGCAAATATTGTTGGGAAACACTGTAAATGATAAATATTTATAAAGGAATTTTACGTTAAATGAAGTCATTCAAGAATTGTGATTAATGAATTTCGGCCTACACTAATGAGCCTACAGCAATAACACGGTTAATTTAATATTTTTGTGTATCAACTTTTATCTTTTGTTCATGGAATATAAATTCACATCAAATCTAAAATCGGCATTACGTTTTATATGGAATGATTTATAGACTTTACGGCTTCCAAATGAAAACAGTTTTATATGTCCGTTTTGTCTTAATACTTTCACTCAATATTCGTCGGTGAAATATCCGGCAGCGTGATTAAATACATGAATATAAAGCACGTAATCTAATTTGGATATGTGGGAAAATAAACTTACTTAGTAATTAGATTATTGTATTTAGCCATTTTTCGAAGATTGCAACACACATGATATTTCCTACTAACAGACATAGTGTACGGAATATAATTTTTTCTTCCTGCTCTCTTATTTAATTATGAGAATTTTTAATTTCTTTTCTGTGTCATGTGCCCCAGTAACTAAAGATGTAGAAATGTGGTGTGGAGGTTGTGGTGGGTGTTAAAATTGGTCGAAGATTTAGAAATGAACTGCGACAATGAGGAGAACGGATGCTGTGTTCTTAGTAGGCCAGAATATTGTGAATCTTACGCTTCGTCTTGATTTATAACGTGATAATTTTCATTGACTTCTACCTTTAATTATTAAAAATTACGCTAACTTAATATGACTCCATAGTACTACACGAATTAACCAAACCATTATACAGTACAGTTTGTACTTGGGTATCACTATGTATATGTATTCATTAGATGCCGGCGAAAATGCCATATACAAGGAATTTTGAAACTCTTTCTCTCCGTTTCGTAGAGAAATTCCGGTTAAGTGCCAATATTTGACCAAGGCTATCTCATTAAAACTTTTTTTCACTTTTCTCTTTCAGCCAAATGGCCATCGCTCTGTAATCGCACAACATCTTGGGAAAATAAAGAAGAAAAAGGGAGGAAAGAAGAAAGAAAATAAGATAGAAAAAATATTAATGAATACGGAGTGTTAAACTACGAACACAATAAGAAAAGATATAGGAAAATTATGTCTTAAAAATTGTTACCTGTGAGATGTTAACCAGTTCATAGAACGGTGAAACAGTCCAGTCGAAAGGATACCACGCAGCTAAAACTGTTTCATGATTTTTCACCATGCGTATTGTTGACTGTACCATATGAAAACATAAACCTGCAATTGCTACTCGGACGCTAAATTTCATAGTCAACGGGATCCATCCTGCCGCTGTCAAGTGTCCGGTGTCAGCGTCTCTGGTCGGCAGATCTTCCCACGTGAAGCTGTCTGTTAGGTCCATCGCATGTTCAATACTTTGTTTTTTGATTCTGAGGAAAAGAAACCAAACTATAATACAAAGAAGAGGACATGTTGAAATTAAGACTAAAAACATGATGAAATTTTAATATTTTACTTTGCAAATGATATTCTTCCCAAACAAGTTTCTGAAAACTGTACATTAAATGTCTTGACTGGTTTAGAAACCAATAACATTTAAGTGTTAAACTTTTCCAAAGCTTCTATGGAGAAGGCATTTTGTCGTTGTTACCAAACTAAGCATTTCTTTGTAACACGCGTTTCGTTTCCTAACACCAGTGTTTCAGCATATCTGTACGTGAGGGTATAACTTGCGATCAGGTTTAGGCTAACTTTGTAATTTCACCTGCAATATAAGTTTATATTCTACACTGACATATTCCTGCAGAGTATCGTAGTCGACGTGTAAAAAAGCGTCGTGATATCGTTATATTCTCTGTTCTATACGTCAAGCCATCTTACAATATATATCCGTCCGACTCACAATTCTCAATCAGTCGTTTTTCATGAGACTTACTTTACAGGGACTACCGTGCTTTGAGTGTGATGGGCTTGGTAAAGATAATTGTTAATACGTTTTTTGTTTGATTGATAATAAGGGAAATTGTTGTGTAATTTTATTTTAGTTAATTAGCTAATTATGTACAAGTTATCACTGCATACAATTAACTTAGCACGGATCACTCTCTTACGTAGCATATTCAAAGAACATTAATATTTAAAAATAATAAAATTTATATATGCCGAAACCCGGTAATACCGAATATGACCAATCTACTATTACATTTTTTTTTAAACTGGACCCCCCGTAGAAAGAATTTATAAATATCTAATTTATTCTGTTAACCTGACCTATTACTGGTGCAATGCACACGCACTTCCTCCTCTTACGACAACCGAAAACTTGTGTCTCGTTCGCTAAAATAGGCGAATTTGATTTCCTTGTTTCAAAATTCCACCTACTTTAATTTGCCTAACTAGTCTGATTGTTACCCTGTAAATTTAGCAGTCTCATGTTAGGCCGAAAACCATCCTTCCTTTGCTACCCCACTGGCCATTTGTTACGCTACCAGATGCTACTGAACCCCTCATTCACAAACATATGCATTCCTGCATTTCGGGAACTAATTTTGTAACCACTAATTATAAATTGATTATATAAATTACTTAGATTTAAGATAGCTGTAGACCAGTTAGTTTCTCAAGAAGGACTCTGAACCATGAAGTAAGTAAGTAAATAAGACACGTAGTGGATATGTTGAATAGACAACGATCTGTTTAAGGCAAAACTTCTGTAATGTACTTGGTGTAATTTGTTATCATTTTTGTAATACTGCAGATGTGACAGCCAGTGTTGCTACTTACCTGCAATATGAAAATACCCACATAACATTCGTGATTGGAATCAACATACGGACTGTCGTCATGGCGCGTCCCAGATCGTCCCAGTGTATGTACACATCAACGAACATTCCTAGGAATGTACTGAAACTACATACAATCACTGTTATCATGTACACAGCATAAATTGTCGGCATTTGCTTCATCTTCAGCGGAATTCCCGCCATTCTGAAGAGAAAAATCATC
>Ga0123355_10004309_pt1 | contig 20692 bp, 11 predicted proteins | sample TergutEmb28metaG_3_FD_89872 | JGI IMG/M metagenome (GOLD analysis project Ga0123355, IMG submission 89872) | Embiratermes neotenicus P1 segment gut microbial communities from Petit-Saut dam, French Guiana - Emb289 P1 | ecosystem: Host-associated > Arthropoda: Insects > Digestive system > Gut ...
CCTCAACCTGCATACGGATACCACACCACCACAGCCAAACCACAACGTAACACCAACACACATCGAACCAGAGGAATACAACCCATGAAATAACTCAACAAATAAGTCGCAAGCTCCTGAGGAAGAATGTATTAACATCCGAAACATGGTGAGCATTAAATAAAGAAATAATAAAGCAAGTGACATCAAGCTGGTCTCTCTTTACTAAACTATGAAGATGATGCACGGTCCAATAAACATATGATTACTGGTAATCTTTACCACACTCCGTGGAGCAGAGTCCTTCTTGAGAAGCTAACCTGTTTGCAGCTTATCAAGCAATTCCCCGCATTTTATTGAGCCCGGAAGTTCATTACCGCATTCACAAGTGCCCGCCCCCTGTCCCTATCCTGAGCCAGCCCCATTCAGTCCGTATCCCCACTCACTACTTCCTGGAGATCCATCTTAATATTATCCTCCCATCTACGCCTGGATCTCCGTAGTGCTCTCTTTCCCGCAGGTTTCCCCACCAAAACCCTGTATCCACGTCTCCTCTCCCCATACACGCTACATGCCCTGCCTATTTTATTCTTCTCGATTTTATCGCCCGAACAATACTGGGTGAGGAGTACAGATTTACTGGTAACTGTGGTTACCATAAAGCTCTATTAATTTCGGTTTGCTGTCTGAGTCGGAACTATCTCTGCTGACATTAGGGATAGAGGCACAGATGGCGGGGTGTCCATGAGGCAGATACAGTGAAATACTCTAAGGTCCGCTCTTCATGGTAATTGTGATACATTTTATTTGGCTGTACTATGCGATGTAGTGAAATATTATGAATTTCGTCTCTCGTAACCTGTGTACTGAACAGTCACCCAAAGAGAGTGGCGATGCCAGATGCTGTACCAATACAATTGTCCTGCTGAAGATGAGCACAATAGTGTTCGAAACATGTAGAGGAATGTAATAAATGTATTAAAATAAAGAATTTGTGCATCAAGTTGGTAAAAAAAAAAGACTATAATAAAGTTCGTAATATTGGTACCATTTATATCCGCTACGAGTGTCGCCGAAAAAACACCCCATGATTCGAAGTAAAATAGAAGTAAGTTTCATGTATTGTGTTTCCCCGAGAACACACCTTTAATCTACGTGCTTACTCACACTCGTGTTCAGTAAAGGGAATTTTTTTTGTTGACAGTTGGCAGTAATTCGTTTGCGTCACGAAATTTATAACTATATCTAATGGTAGTGCCTTTTTTGTTTGTTACAATTTGAAATTTGTAGGTGTTAGTATCGTGAACCACACTCCCAGCTCGCCAACCCCCCCGCCCCAGCACCCAGACGTTACACATCCTGTATTAGAATGTGCCGAGATAACATCAGACATTACGGCAAGATGGTATACTGAGCGCATAACTTTTCGTGTGCTTTTTGTGACGTGAGCCCACTGTTCAGATATCGTCTCTCTCTTCTTACTAGCTCGCGCAGCTACGTTTGTACGTAACAATCTAATATGCTCACTAAACAGGGTTCTGCGATAGCGCTTATTTACGGGCAGGAAGGCCTGGCTTTGAGTCCCGACAGACACAGAAATTTCTTTATTTCACCATCACGTCAAGACCTAAGGATTTCTTTCTTCTGGTAGCAAATAAATAGCGATAGAGAGCAGCACGTTTATGACTGATTCTTTCTTCCTACGTGGATAGATGTAAGTATTGAAAGAATACTTTAATGTTATAATTTATAAACAAAGACGTTGTTAAGGGCAGTAAGCATAGTTCGTCCCCCTCCAGATCCAGTTTGTGTGGAATGTTGGTTTTACCCACGTGATACAAATGTGACATTCCTACAGAACAGTAAGTGAGGACCCTAAATTGTAAAAGGTAAGTAAACACAGCATGTTACGGATGTGGTCGTAAGTCAAATACTGATGTAAAATTCGAGAGTGAATTAAAAGCAAATGTAAGAGGTCACATCCCCTTTTTTTTTGTCCCCCCCGGGTCTTCCCCCCCCTCCCCGTTGTGACAGTTCTGTCGTTTGTTTTGCGCGACGGCTTTATGACATTAGCTGTAGCCTGTTCCTTGGACTTATTATTATTATTATTATTATTTACTTACTTACTGCAGTTGAGTTGCCACTCGGTAGCAGTAGTCCTTACACTAGTACAGACAAAACAGATAAGAATAAATATACATAAACGAAACAATACAAAAACACAGTAAATACAAGTGCACATATTACCAAAACTTTGCTGGTGTCTACCGCGTAGGGGCGAGGTACTGTATTTGGTATGGGGACCGTTGTGACTGGGAGGGGATAAGCATTAATCGTGAGACATAAGGGAACAGCAAAAATGAATTTAAAGGTACTGACAATTGAATCATCCTGTTGACTCCCACAGTTTGTGCTATTCTTACCAAAATGATGTTCAGGCCAAACAATATTAGCAAACCAGTTAACTGTAATTTTAAAAGGTAAAGCAATCCCATTACACGCCTGGACAGGCCCGGAGGTTTCCAGGAGGCTGAGACTGCCAGATTTCAAGACATTCGGCACATGAAGGTGCTAAGTTTGTCAGCCCTACGCACCGGCCGCCTTCACCCCCCACTAAATATTCCTGGTACTCATTTCTGTTAGAGGCTGAGTCAACCCCAGGGCCATAGTGCGGCCTGAAGGAATATGTAAATAAAAAATTCCAATGACAGCATAGGGAATCGAACCCGCGACCTTCCGGCTTGTAGCGCAGTGCCTCAACCAACGGTACCACCGCGTGGCCCAACTCTATTTGTGCTTTACGTTAATTATGTTACAAGTCACATGATGTCACTATCTGAACAGTTGTTAATCAAAGCTTATTATCTTAAATATCGGAACTAAATTAAGCGCGCAGTGTTACTGCAGTAGAAAGTTTGATTATTCTGCGGTACTGTCATGAGTGTAAGTGACAGGGTCTTTAGAATTTGAAATCAGAAGTGTACCTCACTTTCAAAGTCACTACTCATTTATACGGCTATATTTCATGAAGGGATACAGTCTCGGAACGGCCTAACCCTTTCGGGTTCAGTGGTCAATTTATGCACAATCAGATTTTATGATAGAAAATATTCCACGTTCCGCCCACACATTGAATTTGTGTGTTTGGTATGGAACTGAGAACAAACAGCGGTTATTTCACTATATAATATTAAGTGACTGGTTTTTATAACAGAGATTGAATGTGTTTACAGCGCGGTACGGACTGGGCGTACAAAAGTAATTCGAATTAATTTTTGTCGTTAAAGTGTTATGTATATATGGGAAACCGGAGGGAAGGATACCACTGGGGAGACCTAGGCATAGATGGGTGGATAATATTAGGATGAATCTCCAGGAGGTGGGATGTGGGTATATGGACTGGATTGGGCTGGCCCAGGATAGAGACAGGTGGCGGACACTTGTGAGTACAGTAATGAACCTTCGGGTTCCGTGAAATGCGGGGAATTTCTTGACTAGCTGCAAACAGTTAGCTTCTCAAGAAGGACTCTGCACCATGGAGTAAGTAAGTAATTAAGTAAGTAACATTCATGGCATTGTAATATATATTTCCTACTATGATTATGTGCTTAGCCTGAAGATGGCTTTGATAGCCGAAACATGTTCCCGATCATTACTTATAGATAAAGTTGTGTTTAGACCTGATTTACATTTGTTTTATTTATTAGTATATTTAAACACAATGGGGATGCCTTCCCTAAAAAAAATACAGAACACACTACTGCATTTCCATTGCAACAACATTCATGCAAACAAGTCACAATGTTATGTGATATGCACATTGTTTATCTTGTTTCTTTTTGTCGTCAGGTGTTCATAATTGACCTGGCAAAGTAAACATGTATTTTTGTGAGCATAGAGACAGGCTGGTGCAGCTGCTGCTGGCAAAAGCCCTCTGCTTACAACATACATTTCAACAATGTTCATGTATTCCAATTGGCACTGGTGAACACTGCAATCCAGTGATTTACTTAATGCACATCATTTGTAAGGAAAATCAATATCATAAATTTTTCACAAAAATTGAACTATGCATCTGACAATCTGACCTGCAATTCCTCTGTAACTGTGTGTGTGGTATTTTTGTGACCTCAGCAGTCATTCAAACACAACTTACAAATCCCTACAGAATGTGTACTGTACCTACAAACATTTTCACACCTATCACCTATCAGATCAATCTCATTCTTATAACTGGTTTCTAGTTCACTTTCCAGAGCTAAATTTAAAAATACTTATTAGTTTCCAAATATTTATACATTACACTTGTTTCATGTCAATCTACCATAAGTCCTTTTATATTCAGTATTAATGTGCCAACAATGATTTCTTCCTGTGCTTTTCTTCATTCAGACTACAAATTATTACCAAGAAGGAATTAACATAATTACTAAGTAAGACTGCAATGGATAATGGAAGAACTAATGACATTTGTACAGACTTATAATTCACACATGATTTATCTATTCAATCACGGTTGTTCGCATGAAAGAAAAAGAAAATCATTGCTCTGACAAAAGCATGATGTTTATATTTATCACAAGAAGAAAGCGTCATTTATCATCTGTATTCCAGAGTAATCAGTCAATGTCACAAGTAATAATCATATGAGATTTAAAAATACCACTAGTAGCCGATATATATAAACATTTCATGTGCTAAGTCAGTAAGGCAAAACATGAACTTACTAAAACATTCAAACCAACATTTCTATGCCCAGTAACACAATTCATATCATATCACAGAGCATGATGTCATGCAGGACTGGTAGTGAATGTGTAACTCAGCTGACAGCTTCAGGTGCCATGATAATAAAAGCCATCCATATTTTGAAAACTTCACCACCTGACTTTCTACTCATCTCCATGCCTTTCACTAAACAGCAATGAGAGACATCTCTAAGACCCCGAAAGAGTTCCAGAATCTATTAAACATAAGCGTCTCAACTCGACGTCTGTATCTAGCCAGGGAAACTGGCTTTAAAGTAAAATCGCTGCCTCTGTAACACTGTGGATAGGTAAATTCTACAACCCACATTCCATTTGACAGTGTAATCCACAAGGGTTATAATGTCTCTTTATCTGTTAACTTCCAGGTTTACACCAAATACTTGGTAATAACTTGCAAACCACAAAAGCATCACTTCTCCACCAGCCTGTGAAACATACGTCATTGCTTTTTGCCAAATACATCACAATGAACATCAGCAGATTCATTTTTGTCTGGAAAGCTTTGTGAAACAGAGAGCATTCAGGAAATTATGGTTACCAGTTCAAGATTACAAATAAATTACCGAATTATTAAAATCAGAACATGTGATAAAAATGATATACTCATCTATATTTATATTTTAAACAGGCCTTAAAAAATGAAAATTCAATCATACAATTAAGTATTAAATATCAGCCCTGTTACATTATACAGTAAAACTATATAAAAATATATCAATATAACAAATCTGTTCGGACTTTGGAGAATATTATGAACACTGTAAAACATCCATGAAGAAACACATAAATCATATGATAGTCATTCCTTAATTACAAATATTCTTGGCATTCATGGATGAAACAACATCTCAATCAGAGTTGGGCAAGAGACTGTGTGTTACCACATGGTGGTGCCCCATTTGGCTGATAAGGTGCTGCACTAAATGTTAAAGGGGGAGGAGGTGGAAGAGGTTCCTGTGGTGGAGGTACATGACCCACTAAAGCCAGTGGAGCCATTGTTAATGGAGAAGACTCAATTCCTGATTTGGGTTTCCTTCTTCTGCGTTTCTTCCCATTTGTGGCCCTTGGTGGCCTATCATGATGACGAACATGATAGGAAAGGCTTGAACTTTGTGTGAAAGCTTTGCCACAATTCAATGGACACACATAAGGCCGTGCACCTGTATGGCGAAGTTTGTGAGTTTTTAGAGTTGATTTACGATAAAACGACTGATTACACTGATCACAAGGGAATGGACGCTCATTTGAATGTTTCCTGGCATGGCACTGGAGGGTATATTTCTTTGCAAAGCTTCGACCACAGGCTGTGCACAGGAAAGGTTTTTCTGTTGAATGTGCACTGGCTTTATGGATCCTCAAATTACCACGATTAGAATACACTTTCCCACACTGATCACAAACACTTGGTTCAAAATCACGAGCTCGCCTTTTGTAAACCTTTGGTTTATCAGGATCTGTATTATGACGGATACGTTCATGAGTGCTAAGTGCACCACGTGTAGAAAATGCTTTGCCACATACAGCACACATATGTGTTTTCTCCCCTGTATGAGTAAGCCGATGGTTCTTCAGAGTGAAAGCCCTATCAAATGAACGTCCACAAAGATCACAACTGAATGGACGCTCATTCGTGTGTTTACGATTATGAACTTTAAGACTGTCCTTCTTAGCAAAAGCCTTGCCACATGTTTGGCAGACAAATCGTTTTAGACCAGTGTGGGTTGCTTCATGTGCTTTCAGACAAGTCTTGGTAGGAAAAGCTTTTCCACAGGTCAGACAAGCAAAATCTCTCACACCAGTGTGAACAGTTTCATGGCATTTAAGTGCACTGGCACATGTAAAAACTTTGCCACAAGTCAGGCACTCTCGCGGCGGTCGGTTTGTCACACCATGAACTACACGTTTATGATGGGTAAGAGACTGTTTGAAAGCAAAGTCCATGTTACATAGCACACAATGATAGCTAACATCACCCGTAAATTCATCAGTTGTAACCTCACCTTCTTCATCTTCACCTCTGGTTTCATTCAAAGCTGCTCCAGAATCAGATCTGTGTGAATTAAATTAAAAAATTAGAAAACTGACAAGCTAACTGTTCAAAATCACATGATTATCTAGAGGATTTCTGAATTAATACTGCAAAGCAAAGTGTCTTAACAACTGCTTAAAATCCAGCCCTGTAACAAAATTTTATTACATACCATCCTATGATGCACAGCAGGCTAATACTCTAACCAAATTCTCTACTAATGTATAACGTAATTGTTCTCAAGTTCTATGCATTCATTTCTGCAAGTAAAGACTTCTCACCATGCAAACTACAAATGCAGAAGTCACATACCCTGGCTCTTCCTTTACAGTTTCCTCTGAAGATGTTTGCATGTGCATCCGAGCATGTCTCTGTGCCTGGCTCGATGTTGAGAATGCCTTGTCACATCCTGAACAAGTAAATGGCCTTAGTCCACTGTGAATACACAGGTGTACCATAAGGCTGTGCTTGCGTGTAAACATAGCCTTACAAACTTCACATTCAAATCTTTTCGGAGGGCTCTGATCACCTAACTTTACACCATATTTTGCTGACCCCTTAGGCCTACCAACTCTTCTCTTTGCAGGAACATTATTTTTTATGTTACTTTCTTCATTCTTAATTTTTGAAAGTGTTTGTTTTGTACTTTCTTCACAGCTGTCTTCATTTTCACTTGATTCAGAATTATCATTTATGTCCAAAACGCTATCAAACTTGTTATCATCACTAGAATCATCTTCAGTGTTCAGTGTGGCTCTCGTTCCTGCATTGCTGCTCCCATCTTTAGACTTACTCCTGCTTTCCTTGTGATTGTAATGACTGTTATTTGATTTAGGAGAGAGGCAGGTGGCATTTTGGAAATCTGAATTTTGTTGACTACCTCTCAGGGTACTTTCACTATCACAGTCTAACTCAGTTTCCATTTTACAAATCCCATTACGACAGGGTACATTTACAAAATTTGTGTCAATGTGGATCTGCAAATCTTTTGTATCAACTGATGCTACAGAGGTAGAGGTCACTCGTTTGAGGTAGTCAAGATCTCTGGTATCCGTTGAAACAGTTTTAGTACGTTTTACACACTCCCGCTTATAATATTCATAGTGGGCCTCCAAATCACTTGTATCAATTGCTATGCTCCTGCTTGAAAAATATGTAGCTTTTGCTATGTCATTAGTGTAGGAGTCTAAATCATGTGTGTCAATCCCAACACTTTTACTGTTATTGCTAGAAGTGTAGTCACTCATTGCTCTCTGCTCGGTCTTGATAATTAAATCTTCATGAGTCATGTTGGTGATTTTAGTTACGTCTTCAACTTCTGTTGAAGCTAACACACATTCACTGTTGAGCATGTCATCTGAGGCTTCCACCTGAAAAATAAAGCATAAAAATATAACATAATGTTGAGACAAATACTCCTTTATTTAACATAAAACACAGGTCTAAACAATATTAACATTCCTATGACCCCACAATAAAGAACACAAACTACGTAAGTATAATTCATATGGCACTGAGAACAAAACGCACACTCATCACCAAGAAAATAAAGCCAAAAGTATATACTTTTATAAAACTAAGAGTGGGAACAAAACTGAACACCATAAATAAGAAAAGCAGTGATTTGAAACAAACAGGATTGTAAACCAACACTAGAATCAACTGCATAATCAGACAGTCATATGTTCAATTGCAGTTCCTTTACTTCCAATCAAAACTCTTGTGAGGTCTTTCCCTTTCTTATGTAAGTTTCCACTTAGTAACTTCAATTTCACAAAATTTTTAAGCAGCAAAAACTTACGAAACACTCAAAATACTGAAAGTATATGTGACAGGTCCCACACAGCATTATCAAGTTCCTCTAGGTAGGTCAGAAGGACCAGGACAATCATGGTCATGAGAACTAAATTTCGCAGCTATATCCACACTGCCAAATTGTTCAAAATTTTAACTGATACACTCTTCTAATTGCACAAAATTCCTAAGCGCATATTTTACATTCATTCTATAATAAATATAATCCTCTAGACGCACTAATGGAACCTTCTCCTTCAACTATACAGTTTCCCAAAGAGCTGAAAACTGAGCCTTTCCACACAGGGAAGGAAGAATTCAGTCTATTTTAAAACACTATCTTAGAATTTATGTGGTAGTACTGACATAAAACTATGATAGACCTCAGTCAAAATACCCAGTCTCCCAGCTAAGATTGATACTATAGACCTGTGAAGTGCGAAGCAGGAGTGCTAACCCCTGCACCACAATGATTAGCAATAATCTTATGTATGCTACAACTACATTCCACACATAAGAATTAGCACACACACACACACACACACACACATACTATGCTTGTTATGCAAGTCTAGTGTTCACATCAAAGATACTTCTTTAATTTCTGAGACACTAATACTGGCATCATATTTCAATGTTAAAAGTGTGGCTGTTACACCATAAATAACATATCAAAGTCAAATCTCGGATGTAGGACTGAATCAAACGAGTTTTTCTGCATGGGAAAAAATAACTGATGGTGTCCCCCAGGGACTGGTCTTAGGTCCTCTGCTGTTCCTTAAATATGTCAATGACTTGCCCAAAACTGTAAATGATAAAACTGTACCTATACTGTTCGCCGATGATACAAGTATAATAGTAAAAAGTCCTAATTCAAAAGATTTTCAAACTAATATGGTTACAGCTTTTAACTGTGTATATAAATGGTTTAAAGTAAATCTACTTTCCATAAACAGTGACAAAACTCATTACATTCAATTTAAGACCAAAAACAAGCCCACACTTGATATAAACATTGTTTGTAATGATAATCTAATAACAACTCTACCTAAAATTAAGTTTCTTGGCATATATATACACGATACAATAAACTGGAGTTGCCATATTGAATATCTTATCCCAAAACTGAGTTCAGCATGTTACATAATGAGTATTAAACCATTTATGTCTCTCAATACTTTAGAAACTGTTTACTATTCTTATTTTAATGCAATTATAAGTTATGGTTTACCTTTTTGGGGCAACTCACCCCATGCTATGAAAATATTCAGAATGCAAAAAAGAACAGTTAGAATTACGATGGGTTATAAAAATAGGGTTTGATGTAGGAATCTGTTTAGAAGGTTGGAAATTTTACCTCTTGTATCTCAATATATCCTCTTACTTATGACTTTTGTAGTTAAAAATAAAAATCTGTTTACTCTGAATTCAGAGAATCACACTAAAAGTACAAGACAATTTAATAATTTTTACCAGCTGATAACTAATTTTACTGTATACCAACGGGGAGTACATTACATGGACATTTGGATTTTCAACAATTTTCCTCCATACATTAAAGATGTATCCAATAATGTCAGGAAATGTGAAATTTACTTAAAACGATTCCTACATATACATTCTTTTTACTCCATAGAAGAATATTTTCAATATAAGTCTATTACAAGTTGATAATGTGCCATTAAACGTCTTTCATAAGACGAATATACTTGATACATAGTCCTAACAATCCATGTTTGTCACTAAGTCTCATAAAAAAAAACATTGTTATGTTAATGTTATTCATATGAATAAATTTGCTGTCTGTACTTGAATTGTTTCTCTGCTTGTTAACTACTGCTATATCTTTTGTGCTTTTGTTGTTACACAGTGGTTTTGTCCTGTCTGTAGTGAGCATCATTCATGTACTTGACTTGGAATCAGTTTGTGTGATTCCAAACATTTATACAATGCATTACTCTTGACATGTTCTATATCCTGTTTATTGTTATTGTGGATGCATGGAATGTACATAAAATATCAAATATCAAAGACAAAAATTCAGTATCATAAGCAAGACACCTTATAAAGTCACTAAGTGTTGTTAAAACCCCTGAATGATGTTACACTTACCACCTTCTAAGGTGAATGCTGCGATAAGAATACACACCAAGACTACCACATCTTCCACGGACTGAGGATTTACAGTTGCATGTCATAAGCAGTTTGTGCATCAATGAACAGCATACAAACGATTACGAACTTCACACGATGACAGCAGCACTACCCAATCAAGGGACCATTTATGGACACTTGATGCCAATGTTTCACAGCTCAGTGTTCAACAGTTAGTACAATGAGGGACACAAAAATTCATATATGCCGGGTTCAAATATTTTAAACAAACATGAATACATTTGTTCGAAAATTGGTAATGTGTGTTCGCTTAACAATAAGTCAATGGCCGCATTTTCTGTATATTCATATGAAGTATTTTATATAAGCTTCCAGTCCCATGACATGTACATTCTTGATGAAAACTACTTCGACTTCTTAGCACTCCTCGTGAACTACCTACTGCAAGCTAAAGATGGACTCTAGTCCACTGAAACATCGGTAACGTATTTGCTTGACGAAACGGCGTAACGTTTCAGAATACGTGCGTCTTCATACACACCGCCATAAAAAACTACGATCTTGCACAACTTCAAATTTCGTAGAAAGTCTGTGAGACTCTTCTCTGAATCCACAGCATTAATAAATAACATTAAACCAGTAGCCATGCTACAACAGAAACAAACCAGGAAGATATATTAAGGAAGTCTCATGTTGCCATTGTCATCGAAACAGATATACATAGCCACATATTTGTTTTATTCAGTAGGGGGCAATAATGCCTTGTATCATTGCAAATTACCACGAACAACAACAAAACAACTGAACAGCCATTATGGTGTCTCTTTGGGCTATTTTCCTTTGGAGCAACATGCGTTGCAGTTATTATACGAACCGGTTTTGCATGTACTTCGTGTTACATTTTCTCTGCACGTATTATTGTGTCAGAGAATCATCTGTCATTACACGTAACAATTTTGGTGGCAGAGAAAGCAATGAATTCATCAGATTATGCCTGGTTTTGTTTTGTATCACACAAATTTCAAATGCGAGGAAGGGCAATTCGTGTTGAACATCAAACGAAAGCGGACCACAATCGCCAAGGAAAATGGAAGGGACATACGATCAAAAAATAATAGAAGGTAGAAAAGCAGCAGAATGCACCCGATCGTCGCACAGAGCGGTGCGATTAGTTGCGGTTTAGAGAGGGAAGTATGGCTAATATGTTGAGTTAGTAACGTCAGCCTAACTTCTGCTAAACGCCCAATGTCCAGAGTTGTGTTACCGTTTATTTGTATTTTCAACCAGTCGCACCATTGTTGTGTATTACTGATATTCTACTGTGCAGGGTGAGCAAAAAGTTCCTGCATACCTCGTGCAAGCACGCTGCTACAGTGGGGACAATGGGGCAGTCCCATATATTCAGACATACATTCCATGGATCCGAAGACAGTAGGATGTTGAACAAGTCATAAATACACAAATATATACAATTTTTACAGTGTAAAGTACTACAAACATTTTGCAAAACGGTATTATAGATCACCTTTACACACAAATAGATTTGTCTACAGAGTAAGGGGGTTGTGTTTTAGTATTTTTTTAATGGTGCTGTGTAATTTGCCTTGTCATGCTTGAGGATTGTGAGACTGGGTGGTAAACTGTTGAAAATTTTTATGCCAGCATAAAATGTACTTTGTTGAAAACACCATAGTTTGGCATTCGGTCTCTGAAAATGGTGCTTATTCCGTTTATTAATATTGTGTATAGATAATTTGAAAACTTCCTGATTATGGGCATGGACAGGTAGAATCTATAGTTTAAATAGGCTTCTACATTAAGTTCTGCACTGTGCAACAGCCATAATTCTTACTATTTCCTTTTGTAAAGTGAGAATCTTCCCACTGTTGTATGAGCCCCAAGAAATTATTCCATGTGTTATAATAGAATGAAAGTATGCATAATAAATTGATTTGAGAGTATTGTGGTTACTGATATGGACCAGTATAACATGCTCCACTTAACTTATGAATCATTTGTTCAATACGGTTTTTCCAATTTAGGTTGTTATCGATTTGTAAACCAAGAAATTTTGTATTGACCACCTCTTCTATCTACTTTTCTTTATAACCAATACACAATGTAGAATGTGATGAATTCTTTGTTATTAATTCCATTAAATTCATTCTAATTTTTGAACTAACTTATTGGCAGCAAACCATTTAATTATATGAGAGATCTAAATTTTACACTAATAGAAATCTTTGAAATTTCTGCTTGAAATTATGACACTGGTATTATCAGCAAATAATATTGGTTCTGATATAGAATTTATCACCAGGGGAAGGTAATATATATATATATATATATATATAATGAACAATGCAGGCCCTAGAATTGATCCTTGGGAAACTCCATGTTTCAGTGTACCCCAGGCAGAGAAAAAATGTTTAGTTGTATTAGGGGATTTTATTTCAACTTTCTGTCTTCTATTAATCAAACAGGACCTGAACCAATCTTCAGATACCCCTAAAATTTCATAGAAATGTAATTTAACTAACAAAATCTCATGATTCATTCAATCACAAACCTTTGCAAAATCACAGAATTCCTTCAAAATTCATCTTTTGATTAGTAGATTTAAATACACTATCTGTTAGTCTCAAGGCAGGAATGTCAGTTGATGCCCCTTTCCTAAAACCATACTGTTCTGTGACCAATATGTTGTTAGTATGCAGATGATGGCTAAATCTACTGTGCATAGCTTTCTTGTATACTTTAGAAAATTAGTTAATAATGAAATAGGCCTGTAATTTGTCGTATTAGTTTTGTCTCCTGTCTTGTAAAGTGATTTTACTGCTGCAATTTTAAGACAGTTAGGAAAAATGCCTGTACATTGCGAATGATTATAAATGAAGCTTCATGGTTTACTAATAAGAGAAGCACAAGTTTTTAAGATCTTACTTGTTATTTCTTCATAACATGATGATTTTCTTGGTTTTAGGGTATTTATTATTCTTTTTATCTGAGCTTCAGTGATTAGGATCATTTTTATGCTGCATTCCAAGCAATGAATCTTTTAGAATTGATATAGCACCTCCTTTCTCTATTTTCAGTAACTGTGATAAAAGAAATTTTTGAAGGCATTGGCCAAATTTGTTGGATCTTTTATCATTCACAAGTAATGTGGTAACCTGTGCCACTGAATGTACTTTTCTGTCTCTCTTTATAATGTTCCATGTTTTTATTTGTTATTAGATTTTGCTATAAGTCTACTGTCATGTTGCTTCTAAGCTTTTTTATAACTTTTCTTAGGAATGTACTATATTTAAGATATAGTGCTTTTGGATTGTTGCTATTCTTCATGAAGGCATACAGACTTCTTTTGTGTTTGCAAGTTATTTTTATCCTGTGTATAAACCAGTCATCTTTTCTTCATACTTTTGCATTTAACTGGAATACCAGCTTGTAAAATGTTTAAAAAAGTGCATATAAATGACTTAAAACATATGGTTAGGATCTTTATCTTTATAAACAGATACCCTTGTTTCTTTTTTTAGTACAGTCTGGAAGTTCATAATTGTTTATTAACCTGGCTCTCTCCTTTAAACGAAATTTATTGTTATATAAATATGTGTATATATATATATATATATTTATATGTGTGTGTATGTATCCTGTATATACACATATATTTTTTTTTTTATTGTGAGAATAAGAGCATCGTGGTTTGATAGTCATTTGTTATGGGAGATACAGAGGATAAACTTAGTCTACTGTTATTCACAAATATATTATCAGTGGCAGTACTTGAGTTATTTTGAATTCTTGGTGCAAAACTTACTGTGTTCGACTTATTACATGTTGTTCATAAGGGCTAGTTGTTTTTTTTTCAGTTGCTTACAATAAGATAATCTATGTTTATGTCTCCATGAATTAATAGTTCTGGTTTAGATTTATATGGATGTTTCAAAGCATCATCTAAATGTTTAATATATTGATTAAAATCTCCTGTAGGCACCCTGTATAAGTTTAGTATAATTAATCGAGATGATTTAGTCTCTAGTTCATTGGCACAATTTCCAAAGCCTCTTCTTTACAGTTACATGAAATATTTAATTTTTCTGAAATAAAGGTCTTTATGAACAAAAATACACACACCTCCCTTCCATAGATTGTGATGGCAGAAAGTTGATCCTAATATATAGCTAGTGATGTGAGGTGTAGCTGGTCTTATTCCTCCATGTGATGCTTACTGCAACATAGTACATGAGGATTAATGTTATCTATTTCTGAAGAATTTATTAATTTATGAGTTTTGCTTCTTACTCCCCTAATACTATGATGAAATATTTGTAGTGAATTAGATGAATCTACAGTTCTATCTTGGTTTCTAAACTGTAGATAATTACAATTAATACCACATCACATACTCATAAATATTTTAGGTCATATACATGACCTCTATCATGCAGTCCCCATGTTACCTCAAACAGATGTTTAACTACACTACGGTCATTCACTGTGACTCCAACCTATATCCCACTTCCAACAAGTGCACAGGGACTTTTTGCTTATTGTGTATGTTGTATTTTTATTTACATATAAACTGCACAATATTGGATTGTGCTGATCAGGTTTTTTTGACTGTATACTTGAACCTGTTTATTGTATTGTAATTATATCAATACACATGTTTCACAATTTTCTTCATTGTTCCTGCATGGTATGTTCCTCCTGTAATATAAAAAAGAGAAGAGAAGGGTGGTGTATCAATGAAGTCAATGATAGGAAAGTTGGGCTGTTGTTGCTAATCAGTCATGGGGCCAGGGTTACATACCTCAACAAGAAATGCTAGAGGTTGGTTAAGAATGTGTTAAATATAAACATTTTACTGCATTGAAAGATGACTGTAATCATATGCATTAAATTGTGCAGACATATTGTAGCCTCCAGCTCTTTACTTTTTCCTCTCCTTTACCACTTTTGAAAACATGAATGATTTTCTTAAAGATTAGGTGATTGCAGAATCTGTCCAGCATCTCATTCATTATGTAGTCTCTTACAACAGCTCCATAACCTCTTCCAAAGCAAGTTCTTCACAGAGTGCAACCTAGTACTTCCTCTTACAATTTCCAGTACCTAGTCACATGAAAAGACTACATATCAGAAACTAGATTAATTTCAGGCTGAGATGAGTTGCTGTCAGTCACACTGCCCCATGGGATTGCTAAATATTGAACAGTCAGCCTGTGGATGGTGGCAATGCTGTCTCCAGTTTGGATACGAGCCATTTTTAAGTATACAGGCAATGGCTTCCCATCCTCTGTACAAAATATAAAACTGTAACATATTTGTTTTCTAGAATAAGATGTGGCATGCTTCTTTCATGAATGTATAACCACGGGTGCCAGTTTCATTTATCCCATTAAAATCATATACAAAACTCCAGTTGTGATATATGGATGGCCATGTGACTATTGGTATGTGATCAGTTTTTCCAGTGTTGTGCTGTGCAGATGTTACAATGTGGTACTACAGTCAACTTCTTTTCCATATTATATGTACATATGTTGATATACTTCTGAAATTTGCTACCTCCAATTCTGTAGTCAGTCCTTATAAAAAAAACTAACTATATAACAAATCAAAATGCAATTATTTACACCATAGGATATAATTACGTGTTTGTGAATTGCAAGTATTTTTGGCACTTTCATGGCATAATACTTCTTTTTTTTCAATTACTGAAATGGACTGTATTTTAGTAAACAGCCATGTACCTAATGAATACTTGCATTTAAGCAACATCATTGACAATACAGAACTTCATGATCACTGCCGCACTAAGTAAGGAAATCATTGGAGATAAACTGTTTTAAATGACTGCATACTATGTCAAAACAAACTGTGTATAGAGAATTAAAAGTACTTCAAAACAGAAGTTGAAAATTATATGGTATTGACTCCCATGTCACCACAGTGTAGGACGTTCTCAGGTTGTGAGGAAATGGCCTCCAAATATGGAGGGTTAGCTGTGAGTATGTTGAAGAAGCACTCACAAACTGAGAATGGGTGATCCTCCAGTCTGGGGGTTGGCCTAGGGAATAACCTCTCACATTAAAAAAAAAAAAAAAATAGTGAAATACAGAAGTGTGAGCACTGCAGTAGAATTTTTTGAGTGTAATGTAACTCATAGCTCCCAAGCCTGTTTTTAATTACAGTACACTATAATTCCTTAACCTGATTATAGTCCAGTGTCTTAGGAAACAGCAACTATCTCCGAAACATCCTCCACAGGAATTTTAGGGTTCCCTTTTAAAGGATGTTTTATATATTGTGCATTATATTACTTTATTTTAAACATTAAAATCAGGCTTCAGAAAATCCACATTTATTTCTATTGCAATCACATCAAGTTAGACAAACCCAATAACTATGTAAGACTCGAGTACAAATGACTTATTGATGGGACTTCATTTTGTACATGATCAAAGTATACAATACTACAATCACCTGAATTCTCCAAGCAATGTATTACTCAACCAAGTTAACTATAACCTTCCAGATCTTCGACTAGCTACAGTACGTAATTGCCCATACACTTTCGAGGGAGGACTACCTAGAATAAGGTTACATATTGCCCTTCTTGCCAGTTGAATGTTTTGAAAGGATCCTAAGATATGTATTTTTGAATCTGCAAGTACTATTCTGGTTTTGGTAACATTCTCAATTGTAAATTTTGTTCTACCTCCCTTCCCTGCTAACCTACCAATTGCTCGGGACATATGATCTCCTTTCAATGGCTTTACATCTTTAATCTCAAATGTTTCAATAAACAAATCATCAAGTCGGACCAATGCCAAAGCGTCGTCTACTTCAAATCCATACACAAACGCCTTAACAAAGTCTGCAGCTTTCTGGAGGTTGCCAATATCACCTGTTTCGTCACAAGTCCGAATCTCAACATTACGTGTTTTAAGGTTGAATCGGATCTGAAGATGTAAATGCTCGACAATAGGACCAAATATTTTCATCCAGTTTTCTTTAAGCGGTGTGTAGCGATGAGAAGGTACTGCTATTTTCCTCATTTCTGCACGTTCCCCATTTTGCAGCCTGCCCTTCTTTGGTGGCGTGTGCTTAGGTCGACGTCTGCCTTCAATACCTCTGTCAACTACCATCTGGTTTTCATCATCTTGTGCTCGACGTTTGCGACTCCTTTTCGACGTAACTTTCACGAAAGTGTCCAAATCTTCGTTTTCTTGCCCCATAATCACTAAAATTCACTTCAGGCCTGTTAAAAAGACACTTAATTAACAACAGCATTCTGTATACGACATGTACAACGCTTATTATATAAATAAACTTACAGTGATGCTAGCAGTTGAAATAAATTATAACACACACGTGTACTATAGCTTATGCCGCCATATTTGGTGCGAAGAGCGTTTAAACAGGCCGGCTAACGATTAAAAATAAATTTACCAAATTGCAATGTACGCTAATCCATTACACAAGCAGGTTGACAGTTTAATGTGTAAGGAATAATAGGTTTATATTACTACGGGCTCAGTGTCATGCTATTGTACACCAAAATCACTCTGACTGAATGAAGCACAGATCATGTAGTGAATGAAGTCCGTGTAACTCCATTTTATGCTCGTCTACCGTGCTACCACATGCGGTAAGAAAATACCAACGTTTGGCAGCAACTTGTTTCCGTCGTCTGTATGCGATTTAATACCCTCTAAACCGGTGTAAGTAGTGAGGTTTGGGTATGATACAGTTGTGTTGCTAAAGATTCAAGTCTTCTGGTTTCTGGGCTGTTAACAGCAGTATCTGTTGGGCTTCGAAAACCACGTATATGATAAGATCTATGCTTGAATGGCTGCTGTTTCGCTTAAGAGAGTAAACAGAGATTAGAGTTTGTTAGCGTAGGGGAGACAGTCTAGTTATGTTGTATGAGAAGGAAGGGAGTTCTGTTGCCACCATGTGTGTTAATACTGGACCTGATTTTTGGGCACATAGAGAGGTCAAACAGCAACTGCACAATGCTGATATAATATCTTTCATATAGCAAGGCTTGTGCCATCCACTTGACTGTTGCTTAGTTCCAGGCAATTTCCTGTCACCCCCTAAACTAGGCTGACTTGTGTAGCAGAATATTTAAGGAACACATCATGAATAGGAACATCAGTTTCTCTAGGGAAAGAAACTAAGCATAAAGAGAAGGTATGTTTCCCCTGCATATCCTCCTTCATAATACAGAACATATTAATTTGACTGTCCTGCCATTCCCATTCACAAAGAGTGCTACACACCACTGGTATCAGCATGATCATGATGGGTCAGTCAGTTCTGCATAGTGCCCAAAGCAAGGTTAAACATGTAGTGACTGCCTCTGAGTACAAAATTATTAAATGTTAGGGCAGACTACCATTCAATTTATAATACAAGATATTAATAAACTGTGCATGGGTGCATGGTACTTCGTGCAGTCACATAATTACAGGTTCAAAACAGCAGCCTACAAAAAGAAAGAGAGAAAAAAAAATATGAAACACAGAGAAGTTGAAAACTAATGCAGTAGTCATGTAACAGTGAAGCTGTGTTCTCTGGTTTGCTGTACAGACATCTAGTTGTGTGCATTGGACTATTCAAGTTGTGTTTTATTTAAGTGAGTCATTTGTGTGGCATATTATGTTGGCTTTTTTATTTGCAGTGTATTTTACTCTTCTTATTAATGTTGTTATCCTTGCAATTGTTAGGAGGGTGGACTATTTTTTTGGTGGTAATTCTTTGGTATTGGTGCCAGCACAGAAACACTGCCTTGTCACATCAAAATTAACAAGAAGCGAGTAACAAAGTTGGACATCTTATGAAACACCAATAAACATGATAATTCCCACAAGTATTTTAAAGCACAAAGGGCTATATATATATATAGCACAACCCTCAATTAGCACCCATTGAAGTCTGTGAATAGAGATTCCTTATTAATTTAACATAGTAAACCCACAAAATAGCACCTCCCCTCCCCCCACCAATTTTCCATCTACCAAAACTTCAGATATCTCTCTTCAGCTCGTCTCATGCTTTTCATCTTGTATTGCTATACATGCAGTTACTGACTTCATAACCATGGTTTCATTTTGTGTACTGTTTGTCCCATTTCCTCACCCCCACTAGTTACAAGTTATCAGTCCTAGCACATTGAACAAAAATCAGGAAAAACTAAAAATCAGGCTGTATATCAAGGCAACAATGTGGCTGTTAAGTCACCATCAGACAAATGTGACATTACACTAGAGTTTTTAATTGTCCTAACTCTTTATATTACATGAAGTATGGGGAAATGGGCAGTGTTAAATGTTAGTGCACAGAAAGAGGTCTATGCTTATGGAGACCAATTTCCTGTAGCTTCTCAGGAGAGTATATCTCCCTGTTAAGGGACTGGGTCATCAGTCAATGTTGTATACCTGTTGCACTCTGTGAAAAGGATAAATTGGAAGTTCTATCACGTGCTAATATAAAAACATGAAGGATGCTATGTGAAAAACTGGAGGAAGTGCTAGAAATATGAATAAGACAGTTACATGCTAAAGTGATAGAGTATCACATGAGGTTATTATAGAAAAGGGTGAAGATGATTTGCAAGTACTCTGTACTAATCTAGTATTTAATCTTCTTCTAATCAGAGAGGAACACAGGCCATCAGTCTATGAGAACATGTTGCTGAGAAAGATATTTGGACCTAAGAGGGAGATACTAATGAGGCTGAAGAAAATTTGGCAAACTGGGGAACTTCCCAATTTGTACTCCCTACCACATATGACTTCATTCATTAGTATTCAGCCTTGAAGGCCGGGCTTGGCAGGAACCAGAGCCCAGTCATGTGACCAGCATGGCTCTGGCACACTGCATCCTGGGCAAGTTCTTGGGGGTAGTTTGCCATTGCTTTCCCCCGCCTTTAGACGTTCCCACTTTAGCCGCCAGGTGCCTCCGTCCGCAATGATGTGAGAGATCC
>Ga0123355_10004310_pt1 | contig 20688 bp, 21 predicted proteins | sample TergutEmb28metaG_3_FD_89872 | JGI IMG/M metagenome (GOLD analysis project Ga0123355, IMG submission 89872) | Embiratermes neotenicus P1 segment gut microbial communities from Petit-Saut dam, French Guiana - Emb289 P1 | ecosystem: Host-associated > Arthropoda: Insects > Digestive system > Gut ...
CCTATTTGAGAAGCGAATAAATTCAAAACCAAAGAAGATACGGCAAATGTTTTTCTATTTCTGGAAAGCACACAGAATGCCGTTTTACATCAACGTGTTTTGAACAAAACATCACTCAAGTGGTGGCCTTGAATATTGATACACTAATGTAACCTCTCTCGGTAGTTGTCCATAACCTTGAGAATCATTTCAGGTGTAATGGCAGCAACTTCCTGTCATATCGCCACCTTCAGAGCTTCCAGAGTTTGTCCTGTTTGTCTAAAGTTTGATACCCAAAGGTAAATCGTTTTCTTATCAGGAACAGCCTCCCATCGACCAAGCGCAAAGCGGATGTGAAATGCACGCTGTGTTGCTACCGGCGACCCGCCAATTTTTATAAACTTATCAACAATAAAGGCTCGATGTTCTCCCAACCACGCCATGGTGTACACTGAAAACGGCACGTACACCGCTGTTCGACGACGTGCTCCCCACCACTACGCGCTCGCCACCCGAAGCTATGCCCCTCCCAAATTGGGGTGTTCTTTCTGGCGCACCCTGTAGTAGTAGTTGTTGTTTACTAGGGCATACAGTACCCCAGCTTTTTTGTAGAGACAACTGATGGGACAGGGAAGGTTATTTCCCATGGTGAATGTTTTGTACTGTTGCTTTAGTACTTTATAAAGTATGTGTGCAGTGCCTGTTCTTAATTTCCTGCTTTTGTGATGTTGCTTAGGTATGTTCTGAATCATCATCAGTCATTTCTAGTCACTACAAGTAAACCAAACTGGATCAGGTGTTCATGATTTTTAAATATATTATCTGGCAGGTGCCCAGTTTGATTCTTGGTTGGGGCACCAGCTGTCCTGACTGAAATGTCTTGTGGTTTTTTCAGCCCTTCCAGAAAAATGGCAGGACAGTGCCTCAAATGAAGTCATAACCATTTTTTCTGCATCCTTTCTAGTTCATTATTGACAAACAAGTGTATCATTCAGTGTTACACATTATGTTAAATGGCTGTATCTGCTAGGATATTACTACAAGTCTTGCACCATTTAGTCCATCATTTTGCATACACTTCTGCAGCCTGGAAGACACAGGCATGCTCTCTGTAAGAAATCAAGAGGAACAATGGCAGAAGTATCCAAAATTTGTTTTTCCAATTCTTCAAGTATTCCTGGCTTTGATTGGTATTTTCAGTAGGTTGGGATTGTCTTACTGTTGTGCCAGAATGATCTCGTAAAATTCCGTGTGGTGACAGCGGTCCTCTAGGAAGCATTAATAAAAAAAGGTGGTGCAAGAACTGTAACAGTGTAGCATTGTTTAGGAGATACAGCCATTTAACATATGTATTTAAATTCTCCCAGAATGTATGCTATAGTATGGACTGTGGAAAACAACATAGAAGTGCTAGATTACTGTTGTCTGGAGTGTGGTTGCTTTGTGATCTCGTATCGGGTGATAAAGTGTACAACACCTGGACCGTTGAGGCCTACAATATCATATCATGTGCATGGAATTGACTGAAACTAAGGTGACATACATGAATTCGTGGTGAACTGGATGACTGTGTATGCTTCAGAATCAAGTTCCATCTGCTTCTATTCAGCCATTCAAGAATTACAGGCATAAGTGACAGGGGTGTTTTGTATGAATCACTCTTTAGAAGTTTTAGCAATATTTGAGAGGATTCTACTGCCTCCATCATGTATACCTTGCTGTTGGAGGTGGCATGTTCCACTCAAATGTCAGTGTCTGTGAAAACAGAAAATGACCATCGGATCAATGCATGCTGTAAAATTATGGACACCTGTATTAGAGCATGACATATCTCACCAGAATTACAACTGCCTGATGCTCTTGTAGTAACTGTGAATAACAGCAGATTAAGAAATGTAAAATGAGAGTTCCATTGTATTGTATCTAGTAGTGTCCAGTAGTGTCTTTTATACCATGTTTCAAGATGAGGAATCCTTGGGTTAATAAGTTACTCATGGATGAGATAACATACTACATTTATTTTACTTTGGCAACGATATAAATTATATTAAAGGACTATTTTCGGTATCTTGTCAAGTGGCATTTGTTTTGAGTTTCTTCTAAATGTGATCAAAGTTTTTATCATATCTAATAATTTTCATTTTTGTGTACTTCTGGTTTTGTGGGTTTAGTCCTTTTGAAAATTCCAGTACCTTCAGTGTACATGGGACAGTATAAGGATGTGCATCTGTATATGTCTTGCAGAGGAAGAAAGGGTATTAGGGTGTGGAGTGTGGTGGTGTTGAATGCGATGGGGCCATATTATCCAGTGAGGTGAACTCCAACAGCCAAAATTACTCATTAGGTTCTGGCTATGAGAATTTCAGGATGAGAATTATGATTTGATTTTTCCTGCTGTGCTTCTTAGGAGTGTTGGGAATTAAGGTCAAGATTATGTTGCCATGGGATCCTAATGGCAAAATGGGCCCCAAGAAGCCACTTCCAGATAATGTATCAGTTGTAGAACCAAAAGAAGAGATCTTGCCTACGGTTCCAATGAGTGATGTTAAGACATCTAAACCTGATGCTCCTTCCATACCAGGTGCTGCCACACTTTGAGTGCATCATGTAAATAAAAGGATGGCATTTATTAAATAAACAGTATAATCAAGTTTGTTGTTTATTCAGCAGTATGCCCATTATCCTTACCTGTCATAATACAGTGAACCACCATATTTTGAAAGGTATGTGTTTGTGGAACTGTATTTCATGAAATTCCATAATCAACCTCATTTTTCCCTTTGACTCCCATGTTATAAATGGGAGATTTGTTCCTATGTAGATTAGCACTTGGATCGGTAAACTATGAGACTTTTTCATTTGCCCCTTCAGGTGCTAATCATGTCTACTGCAGCTTGGCCGCAAGCAGAGATCAGACCACTGTCAGTGTCCATATTATTTTCACATATCCTACTGGTGAGGCCTGGAAAAGGCAATTCTTGAGAATCCGCACCTCCCACTGGCTCAACAGAATCGTATTCACCTCATCCTGCATCCTGTAGCTGTCATTGGCCAAACATCCTCAACCCATTGTAAATAACCAACACATATCTTCGTCTGCATCACTTTAGCGTTCACTTCAATCAATTTAATTGCCCTGAAGATTGAAACAGTTTGTTCCTCTGAAATGTCACATTTAAACATGTTACAGCAGCTGAAGGACTTGACACTTGATGAACAGCCACAATGAAAAGCTGAAAATTTATATGTGAAAGAAGAGTAATGCACATTCCAAAGCAAGGTACGAACATGAACCATGCACAAATAGTTCTTCCAAAAAATCAGTTTTGATTGAATCAGTTGTTTTGTATTTTGTGTTTAATAAAAATTTTAATATGCCTTGAATTTCCACAAGGACAAATTTATATCTGTATCATGACTGATAGGTTTATAAAGACTGAAGAAGTTATGGCTGTATAATATTCGCACTGCATCTAGTATACCTATGAAATGCAATGGGTTTATAAAAGTGTGTTTGAATGAGATTTACAGTAAAGTATGGATAGGCAGGCATCTGGTACATTTCATATATAGAATGGCCTGAAACAAGAAGATGTTTCATTGCCACTGCTTTGAAACTTTGCTTTAGAATGTGCCGTTAGGAAGGTCCCGATTAACTAAGAGGGGCTGCAAATGAATGGGACACATCAGCTTCTGGTCTATGCTGATAATTTACTGGGTGAAAACATATTTAAAAAAAAAGCATTTTTAGTCCTTAGTAAGGTGGTTGGTCTAGAAGTAAATAAAAAAAGAAGAAGAAATGTTCATGTCTCATGAGCAGAATGCAGGAGAAAATCATAACTAATAAATCCTTTAAAAATATGACAGAGTTCATATATTTGGGATTGATACAAATCAAAACTGCATGCATGAAAAAATCAAGTGCAGATTTTTAATTTCAACAAATATCTTTCTACCGTTTGAACCAGGGACATTTGCCTACCATTTGTTATGCAAGATTATCAAGAACAGAAAATACAACCAGCCCTAATCATGTTCCTGAAATAAGGGGTTAACATAATAGCCAGCCAAAAGGCATTGAGCCAAAAATGAGTGAAGATAATAAGTGGTGTAATTGGCAAGGGGCGTTAAAGCAAAACTGTAAAACAAGGGCTGGGTGTACACACCATATAAGCCTGAATATAAGGTGAGGGGTTTTCTGCATCAGGGAAATGTAATTTCCTTTTGTCTTGTTTTTATATGTTATTCATACAATGTGTGTTCTTACAATCAATATATTATCCAACAAATGCAATCTTTGATACACCATTTATGACACATCAACTCCCAACATGTTTGGCACTGAGGTGCTATTCTTGGGCAGTCATTATAACAAAGGTTCTGTTCCTCAATGACCCTCAGACGATACAACCCAATGCCATCTTTGACGCCCTCATAAAGACCGACCATTAAACCTTATAACTGCCCAACCCCCTCACCCCGACCATAGACATCCCCAAACACCTAACAAAAAGGACAAGGCCATTTACACGAAACATAACAGCAAACTTCCACCCTAAGAGCCACAGGCTTACTACAACGAACACGGAGCTTGAGAACACTCAGCATGAACTCGGAATCTCCGACTCACACACAACACGATTCTATTCAGTGATACACACGCGCATGTATAAAGTGTATATGTGACAATAGCATACAAGATAGTGCACGAAACGAGCCGTATAACCCCACCTGCTCCAGCATCTACACACCCAGCTTTTGATAATCCAGGGAGACAACCAAGCCAACACCATTAACCTTTTGGAGCCGGAATTATTTTTTTTAATTTTAGCACACCCTGTATATAAAATGTGAATAATTCAGGAACCAAATACGTTAGAATTATGAAACAAACTGCATTTTGAAGAGGAAAAAACAGAGAGTATATACCATGTTTAAAATATTCAGCACCTATATTTGTTGAATAAATATGAAATGCAATATTTTGAGGTTAGTGGTGTGGTATGACCACTATAGTCGTTGTTAGGCGTCAAAAGGTTAACACACCGCACAACACAATGACCATCAGACCCTCCAAAACTGTAAGTATACCACATAATTTCGGCCATTTTACACACGGTCTCTATGATAACGGTAATGTGAACACAACAACTAAACAGATCACCCTATATCTTCCACAGGTAAATCCACACTATACGAACACGCGCCGTATAACCAGCTAACACAAACTACACAATAAAGCTAGGCCTGTAAGGATTGTCATATTCTGCTGTCCTCAAAATTCATTACCATTCTTAGATAATTTCAACCAGAACAGCATGACTCAATGACACCAGAAGAAAAAGAAATATCTGAACTTACACATCAACATTACCTTAATTTAATTTAATTTAATTTTGCTTGTACAAGCAGGTTGCGGTTCCACACTGCTATTTGCTAGTTCACGTTCCTTACCTAACACACTTTTATCCCATCCTATAACAATTTTCACATCAGACACTGAACTGACAATTATGGAAACCAAAACTTGAAGTATTATAATAGTAAATATATTAACGAAGTGGTAAATCAAGAAGCCACTACAACTATAAGTAGCCATTATTGTGTATAGACTTAGATCAAGGAACCTACTACAACTATAGATAATACATTTATATAAGATGCACACTGTATATATACTTTATAAGCTAAGTGTACCTGTACATATAACCTCTACTAACATAAGATAATACCATATATTAACCTAGAATAAAATATAGCAGAACCCATGTACCCACACCACCCTTCCTACACAATACATGCGAGATCTCGTACCCACTCCACCCCTGGACTCCGCACTGTATACAACCCACACAAGTCGATTGTAGCTGCTTACCAATGTTTCTCATTTATCAACCTGAAGATGGCCAATGAAAATGGCCGAAACATGTAGTTGTTCTTTATGTAATAAATTATACATATCTATACCACCATATAGTTGTGTTAGACAGGTATACAAACTCCAATCTAGTTCTGTTCCTCCTTACAAGAATGACTACAATCTTAAAATGCTAAAAAATAAATGTAAATTGGCATGTTGGCTTATATACCTTTGTTACACTGAGAGTGCTCTTCGTTCTCACGTGTTCAAGTGAAAGCTTTAGTGTTGGATGCAGTGAAGTAAATATATCGGCCCAAACCCCAAGTAAGTGTGCTCTGAGTCCATGTCAAATGCATGAAGAAAGTGGATGAAGTAATGATTTCAAATTCAAGTTGACAGTGACAAATGAACTGGGGAAAAAAAATTGTGTTGTTGCAAGGAAGTTTAACATTGAAAATGTGAGACAATGGCAGCGGCAGAAAAATTACTGGTTAAAATGGTAGTAGCATAAGAAAAGCATTCTGAGGGCCAGAAAAGGGAAGATTCAACAACATTGATACAGAAGTTGTAAACTATGTTACTGGTATGTGGTGGGAGGGGTTTCCTGTTACATGGAAGTTGATTCAAATGGAAGGGAAATTGCTTGGAATTTAAGCACAAGTGTTTTTAAAGCACGCATGAGTTGGTGTAAAAAGGATCTGCCAGAATGGAATAGTAATGAGATGACCAAATGCATTAGCACAATGGCTGCCAAAGGAGTATCGTGAAACATTCTTTTCAGTGCCACATCACAAGGTTAAGAGAAGAACATGCATACTCTACATTTGATTAGTAATGCTGACCAAACTCCAGTATTTTATGAAATGCCTTTGAATGTGACAGTGAACAAAAAAGTTGACAAATCTGTCATCCTAAGAACAAGAGGAAATGAAAAATCTTGGATGACTGTGATGCTTAGTGTTTTGGCAGATGGAGAAAAAACTTCCCCTGTGTAAAATTTTTAGGAGAAAAACTATGCCAAAAGAAAGGTACCACCTGGGGTCATCATGAAATTTAAATAGAGGAAGGATGGATTCAGGAGGTCTTATCATGGACCGATTAACAACTGCCTGGATTAGGTATTTGGGACTTTGACAGATTCTACCAATGTTGGTTTTGGATGCTTTTAAAGGGCACCTAATTGAAGCTGTAAAAAGAAGAGTAAAGTGACTGATAACTGATCTGTTGATTATTCCTGGCAGTATGATATGGTAACTGCTGCAGTTGCTGGGTGTCATCAATAAGCCACTCAAAGACAACTTGAAAAGGCAATATAGTGGTTGTGTTCTACACACAATTCATTCACACAGGGAGGATAAAAAGAAAAAACTGAAGTGAATTGCTGTGTGAATGGGTTCTGAAAGTTTGGGATAACATTTCCAGGGATAGTACTGTATGTGGTTTCAAGATGTGATGCATTTCAAACAATTTGGATGACAGGGAAGATTATGTCTGTGGTGAACTAGTATGTGGCCCTCCATCTGTGATTCTAGTCAGGATATTGAAGAGGAAGAGGATGAAGATTTCAGAGGTACAACTGATAATCTTGAATAAAAAGATATCATTGTATATAATGAAATGTCTGTGTTAAGAGGATGTACTGAGTTATATTGTCAGTTACATGAATTATATTCATTTTTGTATCTGCCTCTCTGAAATTTTATTAATGTTTATTTTTTCTTTAAATGTTCTAATGGGGAAGAGAGTCACCCTTTATTCAGGCTTATATAATAACTACAGTTTTGCCTATTATTTTATATGCATATGGAACTTGGTCTGTTACATTAAGGGAAGAATATATGCTGAGAGACTTCAAGAATAATAGGGTATTAGGAAAGATATTTGGGCCTAGTAGGGAAGAAATGAAAGGAGACTGGAGAAAACTGCACATTTAGGAGCTTCAAAATATTGTCTCACTGGATAAAGTACAGTTCCTTTATCTGGCACCAACAGCGCTGGATTATCACACAGTACCTATACTGACCTCAGTTCTTACAGGTCATTTTTTGTTACTGTAATATATTTGGGCTGTACAACTAACCAGAGGAGTATTGCATTTGGATTTCTCCCTCAGCTGCTGGTTCAGGGGCATCAGAGTCCTCTTCTATGTGTTCTAGAGTGTTCAGTTTCTACCAGGGATGCTGACAGACCAGGAGACATGGATCTCAAGTCTTCATACCTGAAGAACCTGATGTAGTAAGAGACAAGGTCAGGAGATATCACAATGATCAAGGTAGAGACAGTCTTGGAGGACTTCCAGACTTGGGAATATAGTCCTCAATTGCCAAAGTATCAGGATTTCCAGAGTGTCAGCTTCGCAATTCAAGGAATTCTACTGTAATATTCATATGATCAAATTAAGGAAAATGAGAAGCGCAATGCCTGTGGCACACATGGAGGAGAAGAAAACTGTATATGGGATTTTGATGTAGATATCAGAAGGAAAGACACCATGTGGAAGACTTACGCATAGATGGGACGGTAATATCAGACAAAGTCTCAAAGACAGAGGATGAGAAGAGACAGACCAGATTGCTCTGGCTCAGGATAAAGAACATGGTAATGCACCTTCAGTTCCCATACATTGTGTGGAATTTCCTCACTAGCTGACAAACTGTTAGCTTCAAAAAGATGGACTCTGCCCTGTAGAGTTAATAGTGGTCTGATCCCAGAAGTACTGCAGTAATGAGCCAAACCATGACCAAGGCAGAGCAAGCCCCTAGCCCTCTATTTTCCAAATCAGTTTAATATTCTGGTGCTGCAGCATGTGATGTAATTATGAGATATTAAGTTGAAAAGAAAATATTAGACTTTTATTCAGCAAATATTGAAGCAGTACAATACAAATTAACAGAAACAGAAACAAGAAACTAAACTTGTGCAGAATTGAAGAAGTATGTAGGAAATGAGTAATAAACTGGAAATAGGGACATCATAACAGCACAGTTCAATATGAAGACATTTATGGCAAGACAGTGGCGTTCCCCAAGACACCACGTGTGAAATGTGAGATTAATCTTTTAAAGCCTACCAGTAACTTTACATACCACAAGGTTTAACATTCAATAATTCTACATTGTGACCACATGGGATTTGTGTGTTTGGTATGGATTTAGGAACAAATAGCAAATTTTGCCTTACATAACATTAAAAGATCGGGTTTTATAACCGAGGTGGAGAGTGTTTACTGTGTGGTACACACAGAGTCCTTATATAACACACAGATACATTTCATCTTTAAAAGCCACTTTCAACTCGTGAACTGATACAACCATTTTACAAAATGCAGTAGTTATAAAAGATCAATAATAATATAATTCAGACTTAAACTGCTGAGAATGATATGATCATCTCTCTACAGTAAGTAGGTGTGAAATACCCTTAACGTTTTCAGAAATTCACTGAAATCCCTGTTTCATGAAGCTGTGACAGAATAGTTTTTCTAAAAGTAATGTGACATTTCCATTAAATGGGGTTCATGAAAAATGACATTAAGAAGCTGTCCATTGTATTTATTTCTGAAACAATGATATATGAAATAAGTGCTGAATGAATTTCAGTCAAGAATCAAATAAATACAGTGGGACAAGGGACATGTCTTCAGTGCATACTCAGTATAGGACATAACTTGGCAAAGATTACTGTTCTGCAGGAATGAGAAATGTGAAGACTGGTTTATTTGACACAACTACACCAAACTGAGGCACATTTTCTTGGAGATCAGTTACTTCTTGCACTAAAAAGGAGACCCATTCAACTGAAACATAGCATCTGATCCCAGAAGACTTGAATTTTAACAATACAGCTGTGAGAACCTCAAATTCTTGCACTGAAACCATCTGATTCAGCTTCAGTTTTTCAGTATGGCAGTGGACCTACCAATTAACTTTATGGCCAAAACAGCTATTAGAAGTCAACATTTTGCTGTAATACACAACTTCTCTTTGCACATTCATCACTGTTATATTGTAAGACTCATACATTGAGATGAATTTATATTTTCTCTGAGCTCACTTGGCAGCTTATTTGGCTAAAGTACAGGCAACAAGGGTTTGATTTGCAATGAGGTGAATTTTCTTTAATCACCAAATTTATGTTGACTTTGGCCAATAAGTTTTGAATTAATTTTATTTCTTCCCACTTGTAATTTTTTTGACAATATTTTATACTTTTATGATAACCAACAAATGTACATTTATCAGTATGTTCAAACACATATTATTATTCTTTACCAACATGTTATGGTCACGTCTGTTACCATCATCAGGGTGTCCCACATGTTTGTCACACAAATGATTGAAACATGTTTGTGAAGAATAATAATGTGTGTTTGAACATACTTACAAATGTACATTTGTTGGTTATCATATAAGTACAAAATTTTCTTCAAAAGCACAGATATGCAACACATAAAGTTCTTGTTACAGTGTTCATAATTTTCCAATTTCACACAGAGTTCCAGAAAATGTAGGTAGGCAAGATTCTTGTAAACTGTATTGTAGTACAGTCAACCCCAACTACAAGAAAAGATACAGATCCAAAAGATTGCCTGCTAGTCTTGGAAGTATTTAGATCAAAGAGTACAATTCAGTGCACTAGAAAGGAAGCCTGTAACTTCAAACTGCAAAACATCATCTATATATGATAATGATGATGATGACAGTTCTCACTGGGCGCATGCAAAACAGTAGATAACAGGTAAAATACATTAGTGTTCACATTTACAAGAGTGCAAATACATAACAGATCATGTTACTAGTTACTATTTCATAACACTCACAGATAATAAGAAGTCACAAAAGTTATCCTGAGCACGATTCTATATTATTTTTTTTATAAAGAGGAAATGCTAACAGCAGGAGTGGCAGCTGAGTCAGCTGCAGGAGACTGGCAAAAGACAATTTGAAGCAGAAGGAGAAACTGCAAGTAGTGCTGCCTTATCACACAAATCACGTGGAGAACTTACTGAAAAATCCTCATGCAGGTAATCTCATGCCACTTGATGTTATCAGTGACATTTGGCCCAACTAAATCCCATGTGGTCTGTGAAGATGACACTCATAAGTAGTAAAACAACATGACATTTAGTGGCCGAATGCAATTATGGGGAAGGAAGGAGCAGGTGGTATTTTTGGATGTAGTGGGAATAATTACTACATGGTAAATTACTGAATGTACAATCAGTTCACAGAAGGAAGAACAAACAAGCACCATGTTACTATCAGGCCACTACAAAAATGAGAAATGGTAGCATTTTCATTTAAAATCATCAAGAGTTAACTTTCAATGTATATTCCAGAAAGGTGCAGGAGTGCAACAAGAAACCCAAACTGAGACACCATGGAGCAGAATCCTCAGCTAGTTGAGAAATTCTCTGCATTTTAGGGAACCTGATGGTTCCTTACTGTGTTCTACAGAGCTCACATGTCTTTATCCTCAGCCAGATAAATCCAGTCCATGCACCCCACCCACCCTATTTCTGGAAGATCCAATTTAATATCCTCCCATGTATGCCTTTTTCATTGACATAAAGTCCTTCCGATCACACTATGGCCCTGGGGTCGACTCAGCCTCTAACAGAAACAAGTACCAGGAGCATTTCCTGGGGGTAAAGGCGGCCAGTGCATAAGGCTGACAACCTTACCACCATCCTGTGCCGTTGTCATGAAATCTGGGAACCTTAACTTCGTGGAACCCTCTGGGCCACTCCAGGCCTGTAACGGGACTGCTTTACTTTTTACCATGTATGCCTAGGTCTTTCAAGTGGTCTCCTTCCTTCAGGTTTCACCACAAAAACTATGTATGCACCTCTCCCCCCACCCATGTCACATGTCCCAACCATCTCATTCTTGAACTGATCATCCGAGTAATATCTGGTAAGAAATCAAATCATGAAGCTACTTATCATGCAGTCTCCTCCATTCCCTAGTTACTTTGTCCCTCTTGGCCCACATACCTTCCTCAGGAAATTTCCTCTCAGACATCTTCAGCCTATTTTCCTCCCTCATTGTGTGAGACCAAGGTTCACACTCACACATAACAGGCAAATATTATATGTCTACATATCTTAACCTTTACATATTTGGATAGCAAACTGGAAGGCAAAATACTGGACTATATGTTAGCAGGCATTCCAAGGGTTAATTCCTTCACACATGCAATTTTTGTTTTGTTACGGGTGTTCCCAAATATCAAATTCTGACACACTTTTTCAAAGGATTTATTACCTATCTTTATATTACGATTTTGTCAATTCTCTTCGTGAAACATAACCATAGTCTTAGTTCCCAATAAAACTTGCGTTTTTCTTCATACCACATATGCTTTCACCCAGTAAATTAACATAAGGTGATGTATACCATTCAATTTCATACAATCCTCTCCTGCTTGAACCCATGTAATGGCATATTCAAGCGCAAAGTTGAAAATCAACAGCAACAAAGCATGTACATGTTTCAGACCATTCTTAACAGGAAATGTATCAGACAAACATTTGCTTACCCAGACATTACTATAGGTTTCATTTAAACACATTTTTATTACCTTAACTTGTTTCACAGGGATACCAAACTCAATGAGAATATTACCCAGAACATAGGCTTTGTTAGAGTCTATGAATAGCTGATGCACCACCCCACTTCATTCCCCGCCCCCCTTTTTTTTTCAGACACAACAAATATATTAGCAGTAAGGAAAATGTGACTTTTAAAGAAACCCTTGAAGCTTCTAAATTATTTAAAAAACAGACAGTTACAATCATTCCAAATCATGATCTCAACTTTGTGATAAATACAGACAGAACACGAAGTGAATACCATACGCACGCCCTGAAAATATTGCTACACAAAGAGGAAAAAGTAACAAGTTCTAGAATGACATATAAACAAAACTACACATACTTTCATTGCGCAGTAAGTTACCACATCAGACAAACTGTTGTCGAAAGTGTCTGTCTGCAATTGTACCTTCCTGTGAAAACGCAGAAACATTATCACAAAGATTTGGAAATGTTTACTGTCACCAAATCATAAAAGCTGCAAAGAGACACAGACACTTTATCTGAATGACATAGCAAATCTGTACATGAACAAAAATATGTTCATACTAATTCTTAATTGCTGGGAAGGACAGCCTAATCCAACATGATGTAATGAAGAGTTCCTTGATCTAAAAAAAAAATGAGCTCAGCACCTCAGTGAAAACAATACTGCCAAAATGTGCAACATTATATCACCCCTCTGACAAATAAAAAATCATACTGCCAAGTTTCAGAATTGCCTGTTCTCAGAGCACTTAATTATGAATTGTCTAGAACAGAAAATTACATAAAACACACACGAACACACATTCATACCTGACCAGTTACAGGCATCTATTTACAGAAATACGACAAACTATGCATGGTATCACATTACGTTGTCAGCGATGTAAACTTGCATTCAAAGTTGAAGTAAGAGTTGTCAAATGCCAGTGCAGTATGCACTTATCCACTGTTCTTGGTTTTATAAATGTGTGTGTTTTTGTTACATGTACAAGTACCGCTCAGGACAGGGACAGGTTGCAGGCACTTGTGAATGTGGTAATGAACTTTCTGGTTCCATAAAATGCGGGGAATTTCTTTACCAGCTGAGGATCGGTTACCTTCTCTGGAAGGACAATGCTACATGCAGTTAGTTGAGTACAACCAGTACCATCCCAAATCCTGCAAGCCCATCACCCTGTCACCCTATCACCCGTTTGCTGTGTTGAATACTATTTTGACAGCATACAAAGCCTGACTACTGTAAATTATTGGTGTATTTGAACCTTTCATGCTGTCCTCTGATTACTGAATGAATAAAACATTAAGAAACATATATGCGTGAGTTACAAAACACAAATGAAAAGTTATGACCCTCAAAGCCACTACAGACACAGTGATTAGAAAACTATTCATCTAATGGGAATGAAACCTCAGCTACCAACACTGTAGGCAAATAAGCTGCCAAGTGAACTACTGTGGAAAAGGTTTATTAAGTAACAGAGGAGAACATGGGGAGTAAAAATTGTACAAAGGTGGAACAGAAAATAAATGTACAGCATCAAAGGCAAGATTTTAATAGAGGAAACTGACAATATACAATGAAGGTGTCACCAGTATGCTACTATAAATAGTCACGGCTTGTGGTAAGTTCATCCATCTTGTATGCGTCAGCCACATGACTGTTTGTAGCATGTTTGATATCTTCATCAGAGGGAAATGATGTCCTGACAAATGTGCCTTCAAGGCATGAAACAAATGAAAATTGACAGTCGCCAAATCCAGACTGTACAGGGAACGATCCAGTAATGTAATGTAATGTAATTTATTTGCATTCTATAAATCCAAATTAGGATACAATCCTGTGGATACAGACATTGTCACTTACATACTATCTAACATAATATGCATAGTGTTGGAAGAATCTTAGCAATAAATAAAAAAAAATACAAATAATAAAACACCTAAAACCAATTGTCAATTCAGTTTTCAATGCAATATCTCTGATAATTAAAATATTCTTCACTATTATAAAAGGAATTTATGAGTAAAAACCTCTTTAGAGCATTCCAAAACAGTACTATCTCATTAGCTAAGTCTTTGATATTGTGACGAAGATTGTTAAAAATTTTAATTGCCGAGCAGTACACTGCCTTTTGGAACTTTGTTAGAGCAGGTGTGGGTGGATTTAAGTTGGTTTTAAATCTTGTGTGAATACTGTGGATCTGATTGTTTGTATACAATAAATGTTTTTTATCACTATTATTGATATTGAAAAGATATATTGAGAATATAAGGGCAGTATTTCTAATTTTTTTAACAGTTCCCTACATGAATCTCTCATTCTTGAATTTGTGAGGATTCTAATCACCCTTTTTTGAATTTTGAAAATCTTATCACAATATGGTTGATTTCCCCAGAAAATTATACCATAACTCATAATTGAATACATGTATGCAAAGTAGACCATTCTTAAAGTTTCTGGAGACATTATAGCTTGTATCGTTCGAATTACAAAACATGCTTTATTCAATTTGGACATCATTTGGTCTATATGAGCCTTCCATGATAGGGAGTCATCAATGATCAAACCCCAAAACTTTGTATTTGATGAGCTTTTGACGTAATTACCCTGGTAGTTAGGTTTCAAATCATAATCCCAGCTTTTTTTCATATTAAATTGTAAATAATGTATTTTATTGTAATTTAATATTAATTGGTTCACTTTAAACCAATTATTAATATCCCCAAATATTTTAACTCTTTTTGTTCCAAAATTTTCCAAATTTTGATTAGTTATTATTATACTGGTATTGTCCACATAAAACAGGATTTTGGTTTCAATGGATGCTAAATTTGGCAAGTCATTTAAATAGATTAGAAAACAAATAAATCCAAAATTGATCCCTGTGGTACCTCCTGTTTTATTTTCTCCCAGGTGGATTCAATACCATTATTATGACTTAAAATTACTTTTTGATATCTTCCATCTAAGTAAATTTTACTAAATTGTAAAATTTTCCTGATATGCCATAGAATTTCATTTTCTCTAATAGCACAGCATGATTAATACAGTCAAATGCTTTATGGAGGTCACAAAATATTCCCCCCACTATCTGTTTGTTGTTCAATGCTCTCAGTATTTCATTTAGTAATATATAAGAAGCATTTTTGGTTAACATTTCGCTTCAAAACCCGTACTGATGCTTGTTCAATATAACATTATTGTTCAGATGATCAAATAATCTTTTGCATTCGAAAATTTTAGAAAGTACAGGCAATAGGGAGATTGGTCTATAATTAGATGGGGAAGATTTGTCTCCACTTTTGTAAACTGGCTTAATTAATGAGAATTTCGATCTTTCAGGGTAGATACCATGGGCAAGCATTTTGTTACATATATTTATTAAGGGAGAGATTATAAAAAGGTTTACTTATTTTTATGATTTTTGGTGAGATCTCATCATACTCACTGGGATTCTTATCCTTCAGTGAGTCTATTATTTTGTTTATTTCTTTTGCAGAGGCTGATTAGGGTATTTAAATAAATTTTGTAGTGGACTTGCCTCTTCTTCTTTTTCATTAATTTTTTTGTTACTACTTCTCTCTGCTATGTTTAAAAAGTAATTGTTAAATTCATTTGCAATGGTTATTTGGTTATATACTGTATGATCATGAATTCTTAATGATTTAATGTTATTCTCATTAGTTAATTTACTTGTGTCTTTATGTATAATATTCCATGTGGTTTTCATTTTATTTTTTGACTTAGTAATAACTTCTTTATAATATAATTTTTTCACTTCCTTTGTAACTTTAGATAATATTTTGCAGTAGTGTTTGTAATATAACTTATGTTCAATTTCATTATTATCCCTCACCTTCAGATATAACTCTCTCTTTTGATTAGAAGAGGTTTTTGAAGTTTGTACATTTCTTAATAAAGCAGGAGTGAAAAATCCTTAAATATATATTTAAAAATGTATTGAAAGAAGTGTTGGCATCATCCTCCATAAAAATATCTTCCCAATTTTCATAACTTAGTAGCAATTGGAATTCCAGTATACTTTGGTCATTGATGTCCCTCTTTGTGGTGACATTATTTATTTGTTTTGTAAGAACAATATTTTCTATCACTATTATCTGTGCCTCGTGATCAGAAAGCCCATTGGTATGGGGATTTATAATATAATTTTTAGTATTTCCCAACATAAATTTGCAACAGGTTCCTAGTCCACAGTGCCATGTGTAGCTGGGTATTGTCATGGTGGAGAACCACACCATCGCTTAGAAGACTGGGATGTTTTCTCCTGCCCTGTTGCAAGCGTTTCAGCAAGACAAGACATACTGGGGTTAAATGGGTGTCCATGTTCCAGGCAGTCCACCCGCAACACAACCCAGGAGTCCCAGAAGATGATGGTCAGCACTTTGCCAGCAAATCATTTTACTTTACTTTACTTCCTGGTGCAGCTGGGGTGTATCCACACCAGAGTTCATCGCTTACTGGTAGGAATGAATGGCAGATCCATTATCATAACCAGTAACAACTCAACACAAACAGCTGTTTCACTGTATTGCATAACATTTCAGGAAAATGAGATAGGTCATCATTCTTGCTGCTTTGTCATCTATTAACCGTTTGACGCCTAACGACAACTATAGTGGTCGTACCGCACGGCTAACCTCTAAACATTGCATTTTATATATTTATTCAACAAATATAGGTACTGAATATTTTAAACATGGTATATACTCTACGTTTTTTCCTCTTCAAAATGCAGTTTGTTTCATAATTCTAACGTATTTGGTTCCTATATTATTCACATTTTATATACAGGATGTGCTAAAATTTAAAAAAATAATTCCGGCGCCAAAAGGTTAATGCATGAAGCACCAGTCTAACAGCACAGACCATACAGCACTGTAACACAGCCACCACAATATGCTGCAGTGTCAGATGACAAACTGAAGACACACCATACAGTAACAGTTTTGTCCATCTGCATGAGTTCTTCATGAGATGACTTCTGTTGTCAAGAAGCTTTGTTATCCACTTTGATTACCTTCCATCACACTGTCCCTGCCAGATGAAAACACACAGCACCATTTGGCAACCTGTTGCCTGGACATCACATCAGTGCCGTACACTTCCATGAGCTGTTTATGGATCTTGGCTGCCAACACTCCCATGCTCATAAAAAGCACATAACTCCTTGGACAAGTGGCCGGTGAACAAAAGTGCCCTAGTGAACAAACACACAAAACACTTCACACAGTTCATTAACTCAATAGACTTCAAGAGACTGTGATCCTAACAAACAACAAAATAGCTGTAAGAACAATATCACACTAACAAAAGTGCTTAAATAATTGTAGAACACAGAAATATGTACCACAACGAAGATAACTATCATATGTATAGCCAAACCTAAATAGGATACATTAGCCATTTAAGCAACTTGTAAAACTTATGTAAATGCAGAGTCAAGCATGTAGTACTACCGATGGACGGTAGTGGAGCATGCTGCTAATAAATATATTTAAAAAAAAAAACTCCTTGGACTTCCAAATGAGACCAGTTTTCCAAGGGAGTCACCACATGGAAATGCCACACCTGTCCTCCTTCTGTGCATGTGCCTTGAATCACATGGACATGAACATTAGAGCTGTCTGTTGCATATATCAACAGAATTTGAAATTTTAATGAGTCTGGCATCTCGAATAGCAGGACTTGTACACCCCTTGTCACACACCCTTGTACATTACAAAGAAACAATGACATAATGACAGTTGATACTTTGGCCTGGAAATCAGAGACTGCAATACTGCAAAATTGCAGCTAAATCATGTGTTTCAATTAGTTGAATCCCCTTATCAGAAATACATCATTTGTTAAATCACAGTTCACTAAATGCGGTATTTCACTAACTAGACAGGAATACCCAACCTAAATCAGGATTTCACTTTATATTGATTATTTGTCTTACTTTGAACCAAACAATAGTAACAAAACTTCTGTTCCTCTGTCATGAAGAACAGCACATAACACAGCACATGTTGCATGTTGCACTGCATGCTAAGTGCCCTAACACACTTACATTGTTGCAAATTTATCGCATCCTTATTCACCTTATGGGTCATGATCCACCAGTACCAATGGATACTGCCAACATCTCCTGGATGTCAACAATCTTCTCACGAGGCTTGCCAACCTTCTCACCTCGGCTCTGTTCCACAGCATCAATGCGCTCCCAGTCTTTCCAGCTGACTGTTGTCACCCCTAAAACATAATATACAAATTATAGTAAACCAAGGATAATGAGTAACATAACATGTTAATGTGTACTGCTAAGCAGGTTAAAGGGGCACATAAAATATAAGGAATCAGTTTGGACCTCAAAATACCCAACAGAAAACCACCTGTGCAATGCATAATTAAACTGTCAAATGACAGCAGTCTTCTGGGCTCCGATCATGCTGCCTCCATCTTCACAGCAACTGAGTAATGTTCAGGTGAATGTCAAAGTGAAAAGGTGGAGGAAGTGTGTCTATACAGGAAGGTTTTAAGGACTGTGGCCAATGACAGCTACAGCATCAGAAGAGGGAACATCTTGTACTGAGCCACTATGAATTATGAGATGTATCCCCTTTCTCTGGCTGTGTTGGCCATATTTCTTGTAACCTTCCTACATAATTAACCCGCTTCATCTTTTCCAGTTACAACCGAATCTATTTGAACCTGATTCAGTAATGCTGAAGATGGGGGGAGCACATTCCTTCAAAACACTGGTGTCAACTTATGATCATACACAGTGTCAAAATACAGAAGTCGGTCACCCTGAAGATGAAGGCAGCATGTTCCTCTGAAACATCAGTATGTACTTAGGATGCTGTCAAAACCCAGAAGACTGTCATTTCAGCAACATCTGCTTTGAAAGCATAAACAACTATATTTAAAAATATGTTACATTATCAGTTAGTGCATCCCTCCTTACAGGAACCATTTTTTCCATGAATCCACACTGCTAAACCATGCATTAAATAGGAACACTACAGAATGATGGTAGTGGTGGTGTGGGGGTGATAATCATTGTGTTAAGAAACTGATGCAGATGCATGCATGTACACACCTCTGTCCTTCAGGAGCTTAGCCACAGCTGCATGTCCTGGTCTGGCCTGGGATACATCCACATTCCCACAGTGCACATCTACTTCAACAGCTCGCCCAACACCAAATGCATGAGTCATGGTGGACAAGATTACGCCAACAGGGCCTGTGGCAAGCCACCCTGTGACATACAGACCTGCAGACAACATATCAAAATTCCAAATTTCAGGTTTCTTAATTAACCTCAATAGATGCAAATGTTAAGCGTTTTACACACCAGCTACAGTTTTTCTTGCTTAACATAGATATCCAAATTTATAAACACAAAACAGCACATGGCATACTAGGCCATTCACCGTTACTGTTGGAAGATGGGAATATAGTCGTGTAGAGAGATAAATGTTAAGTTATAGGGGATTTTTAAAATTATATTTTGGGTTCTTGAATCCTTTGAATGTCTGTCTGTCCCATAACATTCCTATAAACATTACTTTCATTAGCCATGCTTCGCATTACTGCAGTGAGGTGGGCAGTCCAACTTGCCAAGTGTTACATTTTTGCAGTACTGACTGTGTGTCACCCCAGTATTAAAATATGGCTACCAAACCCAATATGCTTAAAATCCCTTATTCCTGTAAAATAAAGGTTAATATCATAAATATCAACATACCATTTGATTACAGACCACCCCATCTGTCAACAATACAACCAACATGGCAGCCAAGTAACCTTGTGAGGTTAGAAAAACACTGTTGAGATTAAGCGTTGGACCTGGCAATACAGCTTTGAACACATGCCCTTACATTACTAGAATCTGAAAAATCATCTCATTTGTAACACTGATCACATTCTCAGTTAAAGGTAACTTCTGCTAATTCCTACTACACATTCCAGACCATAAACAGTTTCTCCTGGAAAATACTGTATAAAATTCTCCCATGTGTTATGGTCCAAAAGTCCATCACATGACATTCAGAGCAACTGAGATGCCCACGTTCGCTGGAGAAATCACAGTAATCACACGAGATCCTTCAAGACAGACAGACAGACAGACAGACAGACAGACAGACAGACAGACAGACAGAGACAGAGAGAGAGAGAGAGAGAGAGAGAGAGAGAGAGAGAGAGAGAGAGAGAGAGAGAGAGAGAGAGAGAGAGAGAGAGAGAGAGAGAGAGAGAGAG
>Ga0123355_10004311_pt1 | contig 20687 bp, 15 predicted proteins | sample TergutEmb28metaG_3_FD_89872 | JGI IMG/M metagenome (GOLD analysis project Ga0123355, IMG submission 89872) | Embiratermes neotenicus P1 segment gut microbial communities from Petit-Saut dam, French Guiana - Emb289 P1 | ecosystem: Host-associated > Arthropoda: Insects > Digestive system > Gut ...
CTTGTCCCATCTATGTATGTATTTTGAGTGTATCACATATTACACTGTTACATAGTACTAAATTTTTTCAGTTTTTTTTTGTTTTTTTTTTTTTTTAATTTTTATTTCTTCATTGAAGCATTCTGCACATGCCTTATTTTTGGGTGGGTTTATTTCTTTAATATCCATGACAAAAATATTCATTCTCAGGTAAAATCCCACAAAACACGGTAGAAAATAAATAATTACAGATGTATATAGGAAGCTATGAATACTAAGGCATACTACTTTCTATCAATTTTTGCTTTTCCTTTGTACTTCAAATTAGGCATTTTCAATTAATTAGAGGCAATTTACACGTACCTCTTAGTAGAACAAGAGAGATTTTCTGATGGAAATATGATTTTTTTTTTGTCTAATCCAGGTTCCACCTTAGCACAGTATTACAGTATGAGATTTTATGTTCTCACATCAGTAAAATATTAGTATTATGGTATTTGCTTTGTGCAACTTGGTTCCTTGGTAATGACACCACCAGTTTGGAAGCACCTGCTACCTTCATCTTGAGACTACCGCCCAAGACTCGGGCAGCAGGTTTCTCTGAAATGATGGTATGTATCTATTGAGGTATATGTCCCACAAAGTTCAGATTTTACTGTCTTACTTCTTTGCCCTAGAAATTTTATTCTGCATTTTGAGGCAGTATAGCCGACATTTGCCACTTGCAGGTGCAATATTCCCCTGAAATCCTGCAAATTGTAAAACTGTGATGCACAGAGTTAATACATTATGGAAAAATTGGGATAAGGGGAACCAGAAGTATACAGAACTCTATACTGTGTAGATTAGTGAATAAGAAACACTAGACCATCTCTGCATTTATTGGAATATCTTTACTGTTTCTGGCTGAAAATTGTCACAGTGATCAAATGATATACAGTGCATAGGAGAGGTGTGGCTGAAAACCTAGTGATGAAAGAGGTAATTTTTGATTGTTTTGCTTTTTTATGCATGTTGTTACACACTTTCTTGTATGGTAACATGACAGCCTACATCTCTTAAATTTCAGACACCTATCCATGAAATGGTCAATGTCAAAGAAATTATTGACTGAATCATCCATTACCTGTGGTCCTTTCTTCAGAGTACTGGCAGTTAGGTGAGGCATGTCTAGGACTGTGTCAGAATTTTCTTCATTTTCTGGTGCATTCAAAACTGTCACAGTTTCTCCTCAGTTAACGCAGTCTCCCCATATCTGTGAATCATTCCCCTGGATCTGGATGTTCCTTATTTCATCTTGCTGACTGTAGTATCCCCAAAAGTCATTATCTGCTTCAGTCAAAAGCTTTTTCCACCAGCCATACTTCAGTTCATCCATGGAAGCCTTTATATTTACTATACAATTACCTTCGCTGTACTATTTCTGGCATTCATTGACACTAACAAAGGTCCCCTTGTCACTTGCAATCAAGATATCATACAAGATTCAGTGAGAGTAACAGCTCTTCCATTTTGCAATGATTCCCTTGTCGAGCAACTTTACGAATGATCTGTTGGTGTTCTTGGTCAGACACTCGACTTGGATAGTCGGATAAAAGAAACTAAGATCTTGCACATTCCCTCGGGCATTATCAAAAAGAAGGAGGGGGTGGAACGCTAAATTCTTGGATTTTAGATTCCATCCAACCTCATGAACAAAGAAATTATTCAATCAATCCACTAATAACTCCTTCACCACCCGCATTTTCTTGTTATACCTCCGAGACTTTCACAAATTGCCCATGTTCTTCCCATTTAGGGCCTCAGGACTCCAGAAGCAATAGATCAACACAGGTTTTTATCATACATTTCCTCAGAGCAATACAACAGAAGAGAAGTGTAATACAGTTCTGTGAGATTTAAAAACCAGTAGATAGCTTTTCATTCAACAGACTTCCTCTGGCTAGCAGCCATGTCAGGTGGCTGAACAGCAAGCAATACCAACATTTCAAGAACCACCTGAAGCAGCTACTAACCCAAGAAAGTTTCATTCAGTTCAGTCACTGTGAAAGCTTCAGACTATATAAGACTCTTCATTCTTAGATATGTAAGCACAAATTCATATTTTCTTCCAAAATAGGCCTGTCTCATCAAGGTAAAAGGCTTGTTGTAACAAGCAGTTCTTCTTCTCAATTATCCTGTTGAAGTGCAGTGGATAATTAGTAACAGCCACATAATAGGCAGATGCTGAGTCTCCTATATTCTTCACTTTCTGCAGGCCAGTCCACTCCTAAAATTTTCAGACCATGTTTTACTGTCATGAAAGCAGCACTTCTAATCACCCCCAGACTCTGCATAGTGGTTATATAATTCCACTGCCTTCTGCATCACCACATTATCAACTGTCAATCCTTTGTGCCTCATCTTCCAGCCAGAACACAGGACCCTTTCCATCTTTACAAGGAAGGGGTCATGGCAGCTTACACAACATATTTCTGCACGAGATGGAGCACCGGCCTTAACAATTACCATGTGCTTGTTTCAGTGTTTCTTTATGAAATGAGCTTTCAACTAATTTACATCATAATGGTGTCCAACTGCAGCAGTTTTTATTCCCTTGTTCACCTTACTAAATACCTCCACTTTCTCTAACAGAGACCACTTTCCCTTCTTTTTATCCTTAGGTTATTTATCAGCCCTTAAGTAAAGTTCACCTTCTAACAGGCCACGAAAGCCTAGAGGTGGAGCAGAGGTGTAGCTCTACTCTTTCTTTAACCTTGGTGCTAGATGGGGTGGGTGGTCAACGCCACGCCCTGGCCGCTTTACCCCTGGGAAAGACCTGGTGCCCATTGTATAGGAGGCTGGTGGTCCCCAGGGCTGATCTGGATGGGTGTGGAAAATCTCGCCCCCACCGGGATTCGATCCCCGAACCGTCCAGCCCGTAGCGAGTCGTTATACCAACTGTTCAATCCTGGCTCACATCTATCAGCCCTTTCCAGACATAATCAAAACATGACAGCAACTATTAGTCCTAAAAATTATCAAAAAATTACTTTTCAAAAACATATATTCAAGATATCTGGGTAGCTTCTGAGCAAGATACATGGGCAGATGTGGCTTGTTGTGTATTACTATGCAAGCATAACTGTGAATAAGTATGGAGCCTACACTCTGATGCACAAAGGTTGTCAGAATAATTCTTCTGTAATAGGCAAAACTGTGATGCACAAACCTGCAAATGAGGTGGTCCTACAGTATTCATGTTTTCTTTGCCGATAGTCAATGTACATTTTTGTGCACTTTTTTCATGTCTGGTATTATGGTTAATCTTTTTAATACAATTTGAATAGTTATAACATACAACCAAACAAAGATCAATGTGAATATATGCTAAAAACAAACTTCAACAGTATCAATATAATAAGTATAATCTAAAACACAGAGATGCTTTATTTCCTAGTTGCCTTTCAACTTTAATTTATAATACTCCATTTGGATACTGGAACTGACTGGGGCACATCATCTGCTTTATGCTGATAATGTTATTTATTGGTTAAAACTCCATAAATAAAATAAGTCAGCTCTGTTAGATGGTAGTATAGAGGCTGGTTTAGATTCCAACAACAACAAAAAAAAAACCCTAGGTATATGCTCATATCTCAAAAGCAGAATGGACAAAGTAATAATACTTAATATGAAAATAATTGAAAAATCATTTGAAAACATGGCCAAGATAAAATAAATGGAAATGATAAAAATACCCTTTCCAAATGTGGCAGTCTATAGAGTGGTGGCATCCATTGAGAGCACACAATTTTCATACACAAATCATAAATGTCCAATAACTGTTAATACAATACATAAACACCTAGTAATAGCACATGTCAGTTGTATAAAAATCATGGATTTTGTGGGAGAGTCCTAGTTTTATGAAAGATTTGTCTGCAAAGGACAATCGGTTGTCTGTTTTGTCTAATAAAATGCCCTTCGTTACATGCTTATTACAAATAAAGCTCTTCCAATAACTAATCATAGAGAAATTAATGTGAAAGCTCTTTTTTGTCCAATGTTCCTCAATTTCTGAAAGGCTGTTTCATGGTTTGCACATTCCCCGCCTTCATCTGCATGTCTTTCTGGTAAGAGTATTACCTAGATGAAGATCAGTATGGACCATTAGTGAAATAACACTGACAGGGTAAGACCCATCCCAGTGCCACTTTTCAACCACAAACCTCACTTTGATTAGCCTAGAATCGAGCTTCGGCCCTGTGCCGAGAGACTGGTAACTAATTAACTGCACCATCACATGGTTCAAAAGAATGTCCTTTTGCTACCAATTTCCATTTTTCTAAGGTGGACCTGACAGAACATCCAAACATTTTTCCACGCTCTTGCCAGTATATACCATAGCCACAGTGGTTAAAGTGATGTGAAAGTACTGTAGAAGAGAACTGATTTAAATTACTTTATATTTTATATCAAATCACATCAAATCACTTTCTTGTTGCTCTCCTCAGAGCATAGGGCCTCCATAAAGCAATGCCAGCACACTCTTTCCAACTGTTGCCTTGACCTCTCTCCAAGTCTTTCCCATTATTTCAGCATCCTCCTATACCGCTGCAATTGAACTGCTCACTCCGCCTCTTGTACATTGTCCTTAGAGATTCCAACTCAAAGCTTGTTTCTTTATGTCACTCCTTTGTCAATGTATGTCTGATCCACTTCTTCTTCTTCTTCTGTAGTTATATTTGCACCAATTCTGGAGTTCTTCACTTGAAGCAATGTTATGCCACAAGATCTTAAAAATTTTCCTAAGGCACCTGTTCATAAATGTTCACTGGTCCCTTGTGATGCTGTTTCTCGTCTTTCCTGTTGACACCCATATAGACGAACAGAGTTTTCTTTACTTCTAAAAATTCTCAAGTTTCTGGCAATAGATATCACCTTGCCTTCCATATTTGATGAAGATGAAAAAAAGCTAAATTTACTTTCTGAATCCATATTTTTATATATTGCTATGTCCCACCCATGATGGTCACCTCCCTGACTAAGTATTACAATTTGTTGTCTTCTGGATATCAATCTCATTTTATATTGCATGAGTATACTTTAATTTCTTCTAACATTTGTAAAGAGTGTCAAAAACAGAACTGCCTTCTTGTAAGGTTGAATAATCAGCTTCTTTTCATGCTTTGTCCGTGCACATGTGTACAATGGCAGTAAAACTGTTATGCTAGTTTTACTTGTCCAATGAAATTACAAATTATATTACACAAGTCTTTTGCGATATTGTTGCACAACTATATACAAATTCTTCTTCATTACACTTGATATAGATCACTTGAAACATGAGCATCACTAGTAAATCTTACCACAAACAGCATACCCCTTGCTAAATCCTTATACATTCTGGGTGACAGAAAAGTAAATACAGTACATCAAATGGCTATATTTCCTGAATGGTATTCACCATAAAATGGAAGTGCAAGAATCATAGAAAAATAGTACTTTGTTCAGGATATGCATTCCTGTATGTATTTACTTTGCAGTCATGCATGACCACCATTTTCCTGGTTATGTACAGGACAAACATGATGGCCTCCCTGAATTCCCAATCTGACTCCATGTGATTTCGTGTTGTGAATTTGGGCTAAAACAGAGGTGAAGCTATTTAAGCCAAGAACATTTGATGAATGGGAACAACACATTTCAGATCCTTTTGCCACTGTTCTTCTTAACTTTGTAAGAATATATGTTCACTCTGTGTCTTCAGTGTTGCAGAAGTGCATGCAAAATGCAGGGGTCTATGTTAAAATCTGACACTAAATGGTAGTGTATGGGGCTTAAAATGGCGTAAGAATTCTAGTAATGTAGCACTGTGTTTCGTAGACACAGATACAGAACATTCTGTATTTTCTTTAGTCACTTTGTATAGCTAGCCATAATGTGGTACATAGTGCGTTATTTAGCTACATTGGTTTAGTGGTTATAGATGCCAGTGAATGCTCTCAACGTACACAAGAACATGCCCTTCCAATCCAAGATTAATCATTTCCATCCAATCCACCTCCTCCATCACCTTATTCTCTCATAGTGTTAACAAAGCAAAACAATTCCATCCCAACTGGAAGTTCTTTTGGGTTCTCATGCAGTCAATTTACATAGTTTATGTGTACATTTAATAACCATGTTTAACCCCTCTTGGAGCCGGTTGGCGTTGTCTGTATAGTGACTAGACCATTGGCTGGGCGATCCGGGATTCGAATCCCAGCAGGGTCGAAACAATTTTCTCATTTCCCAAACGTCAGACCAGCCCTGGGGCCACTCAGCTTTCTCTTCAACGGGTATGGGGCCTTCACCATGGGATAAAAGCGACCGGCCCTCGTTGTTGCCCACTCACGCCTGTTTACCGCTGTGGTTAAGAGCGAGTATGGACACACTTCCCTACCCACTACCCTAGGTCGTCAGCGACGTAGACACGGATTTCGTTACCTGTACCGTAAGTCCTACTCCGTACACAACCCTGCACGAAACTGTGATGTGCCATCCATCTGGTGGTGGTCGTTGAAACTTCAAGCGTATCTCACGTGCCATGCTTAACGTACCGTGCTGTGATGGCGCCACTGCACCACAAGACCTTTGCCACAGATGAATTGTAGGTTAGCCGAGCGAGCGGTTCGACGCTCAGTTGTAATCTGTGTGGTGTGAGATGTGTTTATGAGGCATGTAACGATACACGTGATAAAAGATAAAGACATGTATGACGTATGTGCAGGGGAAAGGTGGTAAATGCTATTGTCATTTTAGAATAAAATACTCAACATGTCACGGGTAAGTATATTGTTGGAAAAGACAGAAACACTTCAGTCAATGTGATAATGAGAATCCATAATGGAAAGGTGAAATGTGCCCGGCTGATGTGAGAAAAGCGCGGTAAAGTGCGTACGTCGCAATTTGAACGTTCTTGTAGAGTTGCTGTACTTGATACACGTTTCTGAATTTTATTTGCTATAGGATATCCGGTCGTATTTTATACCTAGTGCTGGAAGTGAGAGGAAAGATAAAAGTAAAGAAGTTAAACATGTAGAACGTCATCGGAAGAGGCAAATAATTGTAATAGATTCGGATTCCGATGAGGATCCGCAGCTGTCTCCGGCGAAAAAATGTAAAGGAAACCGTGATATGTTGGGTAAGTGTTACCGTGCTTACTTCTTTCCCTAGAAGAGGGCTGTAGTATACGAAGTGTGATGTGCTCCAAACCATTTCGTGACTAACTTGCCATGCTAGACCCTCAAAGTCAGGCAAGTACGGTTGCTGCAGCATTGGTGTTTTCTGTTGACATCACCAGAATTGATGTGAGGAGTCGCTTGCTGTCATGATGTAAAAACTATGATAAAGGAAATTTCCTATTTTTTTGGTAATGTGCAGCTTTAAAAATCCAGAATTTTAAGATGCATTTCTGGTTGGGTGCCTTGAAGGAATGTGTTTTGTAATTAATTTCATTAATATGACAATAGCATGGTTTTTGTGTTTGATTTTGATATAGGGCTTTCCAGCCTTGGAAACTGGACTTCCCTATTGCAGACTTTGGTTTGGTGTGATGCATTATAAAATGTGCCTCTCTGCCTGTGTTTATATACACATGTATGTACATCCATACAAACACGGTAATCCCTTGGTTTACAAGCTTAATCTTTGGCACTAGGCAGAGGTGAGTAGTTAGGGTATGTCCTAGCTACTTTACAAAAGAGTCCAGATTGGCTCTTGGATAGGGGGCTGGGTGGGCTTCAGAGCAGTTTGGATAGGTTTCCAACCAGCCAGGAATTAAATGTTGATTCTTTGATAATTCAGATCATATCCTAGTCACTATCCTGACCTGCCATGTTTCTGTGTTAGGTATGTAATAGCTGGAGTTCTGTCTTTCCGGCACGTGACTGAGGAATAAGGTGTAGGTAGACCTTCTTCTCCTCCTCCTCATGATAACAGCAGATATGTTTCAACTAAATGAACATCATTACAACAATTGAATGAACCACTTCATTTTATTGTTCATACAGTTAGAACACTTCTGCAAAACCAGATGTAGCTATAGTAGTTATAATTGTAATTTTGCACATTCCAGTGATCCATGATACATAACAAAACCTTTGGATGTATAACAAGTCATATTACAACATATAAAAGTTCCTGCTACATAAAAATCAACTAGTTATTATACAAGCAAAGGTATTAAGATATTGCATGTAAGTGAAGAAGATAGTGATGGGGACATAGTTGAGTAAAGAGAATAATAAATATATAAGAGAGAGAAGATTTCAACAAGTAGATTTCGTGTCAAGTGTTAAAATTTATAAAAATCTGAACAGAGTTTATGTAAAACATGAAGATTTAACCTGTATTATAATTAAAATACTCATCTAATAAATAAAAAGTATGTAGGTAAAGACAACCTTTTAAAGCTGATTTAAATTGTTTCATATTATAAGATAAATTCTTTATATGCTCAGGTAGACAGTTGAACACCTTAATACCAAAATAATAAGATCCTTTTTGATAAGGTGTTAAAATAGATAGTGGCTGATGAAAATAGATTTGTTTCTGGAGTTAATGGTTAGTATCTCAGAGTTTGCTGCAAATTGGTTTCTACCATTATTTACAAAAAGTACAAGAAAGAGTATGTAATGTGATTGCAATGGTAAAATATTTAATTTGTTGAAATATTGTCTACAAGAGTCTCTAGTTCTAGCACCCATTATAATTCTGATTATCCTGTTTTGTAGTTTAAAAATAGTATTACTTCATCAGGAATCCCCTCCCCAATTATCAATTATTCTATAATTCATGATGGAGTGAAAATATGCATAGTATATCATTTTCAGAGTTTCCAAAAGCATACATGTTTTAACCATTCTAATTGCAAAACATGCTGCACTTAATCTAGGCACAGTTATATGTGTACGGGTTTTCCATGAGAGTATTTAATCAGTTTTTATTCCAAGAACTTCATATTGGAGATGTTAGATATTATTTTCATAGAGTTGTGTTTTTGATGTTTGTTAATCTCTTTTCATTTAGATAATACTTTATTATCACAAGTAATATTCAAATTAGTAAGAGAACTGTTCTTACTTGAAAACTGCATGAAATTAGTTTCATAAATATTTGAAGATAATGTATTTGCATTAAACACATCATTTTTTACTTTAAATACCTTATTAAATGCATTTATAAAAGCTTAAGGCTTGGGGTTTATAATAATTATTCTAGTGTCATCTGTGAAGAGAACTATTTTGGATTTATTATTTGTGATTTTAAGTGTGTCATTAAGATAGATTAAGAAGAACAATGGTTTCAGGTATAATTTCTTGAGGGCCACTATATTTTATTTTTCCCCAACCATGATAAGTATAGTGAATGGCGTATTTATCATTCAGAATCACTTTTTGGTGTCTGTCTTGTAGATAAGATTTAATTAACAAAAAGGTTTTCCCTGTTACTCTATAAAATTTTAATTTAGACAATAAATTATGTTGGTCGATACAGTAAAGGCGTTTTCTGAATCGCTGATTTATCTCCAACCATGAGTTCATTGTTTAAAGCATTTAATATTTCATTATGTAATTTAAAGGAAGCCTTTTCAGTTAATGACACAGTTCAAAATCCAAATTGTTTGTTAACTAATATACTGTTGACATTTACATGATGCAGAGGAAATATAATTTTCAAAGACCCTTGAAAATGGAGTAAGTAATGATACAGGTCTGTAGTTGGTCCTATTATTCATATCACCCTTTCTAAACAACAGTTTTATAATGGAATATTTTAAATGAGAGGGGAAGATTCGTGATTATAAAGATTTATGAAACATGTGATTTACAGGAGAACTAATAAAAGCAGGGGCACACGGTGGCACAGTTGGTTGAGGCACTGCGCTCCAAGTCAGAATGTCACGGATTCAATTGCCAATGGTGTCACTGTAATTTTTCATTCATATAATTCTTCCAGCTGCGCTATGGCCCTGGGTTTGACTCAGCCTCTTAACAAAAATGAGTGTCAATATTTTTTCCTGGAGGGTAATGGCAGCTGGTGCATAGGGCTGACTGTTTTGAAATCTGTGAGCCTCAACCTCCTGCAGCCACAGGGCCTGTCCAGGCTTGTACAGGAGTTGCTTTGCCTTTACCTTTACTAATAAAAGGAGCACTTAATATTAGAATGTTTATAGAGATTTCATCATACCCATGTGAGTTTTTTTTATTTTAAAGAATTAGTTATCCTTTCACTTTCTTTAGTTGATGAATAGCTAAATTTTGAGGATAAGGTTTTTTTTTAAATGATTGAAAAATTTAATGCCTCAGATTATTATTATTGTCGTTATTATTATTATTATTATTATTATTATTATTATTATTATTACCATTACCATCACTGTTTATTATGTGTAATGTTTTGAGTAATTTACTTAGCAATTGATAGGGAATAGTTATTAAAAGAATCAGGATTAACTCAGAGATTGTCACTTATATCTCCATCATGACTGTTTTGGTCATTTCTGCCTGTTTCAGATTTAATAATATTCCAAGTTGTTTTCGTTTTTGTGTTGAGTTTAATATCAGATTATTGTACAATAGATCTTCTTGCTTCGTGTATGTCATTTGTCAAAACTTTGCAGCATAGTTTGTAGTAGTTTTTTAAAATAGTCATTGCTATCCCTACGAAGTAAATAAAAAATTCTTTCATGAAGATAGGTTTTTATGCCCATTGTACTCCATGAATTATTAACTCACTTGTATAATTTGATTTTGTGAAAACTAGAATAGAAAATTCTTTAGTGGGTATTAAGAAAGGATTTAAACATCATATCAACATCCTTGTTATGACCATCTCTTGTATGTGATAAATGTTCTCTTTGTTCAGGCAAGACAATTTTATTATTTTTAGATTTAGATTTGAAGCTTTCAGTAGATAATTTGTTGATCTCAATAGAAACATTGCCTTTATAAGTGGTATTCTGTCTGATTCTTCTTGTGCTTCTTTTAAGTTCCTTGTCAAATTCTGCCCATTTGTGGTCTGTTGATTCTACTAGGTTCTAGAGGTTCAAATCAGTTTTCTGTTAAAGGGATAGATTGTGGGTGGCTTTTATTCTCAATTCTAGGTTTATTAAGGTGGTTCAGTCATATGTGAAGCCAGCTGTTGGTTTTGCTGCAGTAATTTTTTGTTCATCCTTATTGGGCCAAGTTTGTGTACCTGGGTATTTATCCACTATAAACCAAGTTGAAATCAGTTCTTCATGAAGAATTCTTATAATTTCTGTGGTTGATTGAAATTCTGATGAAACCTCCAGTAAATCCAATTGATGTCTAGCACAGAAGGGCACACAGTTTCATATTTTTCTAGTGTTTTGGCATCACAAATTTAGGGTAGCACTAACACTGTGGAAGTGAGTAGTCACCATCTTGAAAGCTGTAGAACACTACTTCGTGTGTGCTGGTCTTTTGAAGTAAATGAACTTCATAATATAGATTAATAGAGGTTGGGAACAGTGTGAGAAGACAATACTTGAACCCTAGAGAAAGGAAGCTATGTAAGAGGATTGAGAATATTGCGTATGATTGGCTTCATAGTTGGCACTCTTCGTCTGTTATTGTGGGGGTGATTATAATAATAGTAATAATAATAATATTTATTAACTGCAATTGGGTTGTTACCCTGTGGCAGTGGTTATTTTACATGTAAACAAACATGAAATTGGTTACTACTAAATTTAAGTCGGGAGGGCTACATGAGAAGCATGTAGTGGCAACTTGGAATCTTGGGAACTATCTCAGCATTTTCTTTTAGGCACAGGGAAACCAAGAAAAACCTGTGTCGAGATGGCCGGTCGCAGGACCTAGATGGCCGGTCTCAGGACCTGAGATGACCGGTCGCAGGGGGGTTGAACTAGGTGGGTTATGCAGCAAGTAGGAGAAGTGAGAAATGCATAAGCACTTTTGGTCAAAGTACCTCAAGAAAGTCTCTTCAGACACCTAGGTATAGATGGGAGTATTAGTATTGACAAGTACAGAGCATGGAGAATTAAAGTGTAAATGTTTGTGCTGGATTGAACTGGCAGAGGATGTAGTCTGATGGTGTACTTCTTGAATGTGAGGATGATCCTTGAGGTTGCATCAAAGGCAGGGAATTTCTCAGCCAACTGAATGAGTAGTTGTATTTTCTATGTAACATGAACATCACCGTTTATATGAAGGAAGTTCTTGTGTTTTCTGCATTCTGTTATACAAGGCAATTTACGTAAGATTTTATGTATGGTGGTCTCTACATCAAATGCTTTTATTGCAGCAAGTTGTGCCAGAAATGGTAAACAAAAGACTGGTAAAGACATACCCACTTTGAAACCTGTTGATGTAGCAGATGTGTTTGGTAATAGCCGCATTAAAAGAGTGTCCAAGAAACCTACAGAGACACACAAGGTAATGGAGGTCTACCATACATGTTATAACATGTAAAGAATAGCAGATTCTGAATGTAGTTATTAACAACAACCTTGACATGTGTCTTGAAATGATGTAGAATTTATGATTAGGACCATATCATAGGGGAACCTGCTGCTCGTTAGTATACATAGGCCATGAAAGTACAAGTAAGTCCCATGAATCAACACCCACCACATTTCTCTTGATCTTTTGCATTTCTTTGCCCATTGTGCATTCTTATTTTCTTCTTCAGTCAGTGAGCCCAGCTGTTCATAGGAATTTTTGTAATGTTAACCACTATCAACAAGTGATTTGGGATGGTAGATGTGTATGGAGGTTGGAGTGGAAAGAGTAATAGGCAGAAGTAGGGAAACCTTGACTGCCTTTATCCCCACGATACATGGGACGTCTCTGTGTGGCATCAGTATAAACCACAAAAAATTGTTGCCAGAATTAATTTGGGTTCAGTTCCCTTTACAATTAGCATTGTGAATATGCAACTTATGTTATTGACCATATGGCTTTTCAGTTATACATTACATATAATGAACACAAAACTTTGAAATTGTTTCTATATGTATGGTTGTGGTATATGTAACTAGTGAGTGAATTACAGTAAAATTTTTGTTATTGGAAATGTGCCAAATGTTGGACGAATTCTGTTGTAGTTCATATTTGGGCTAGTAATAGGCCCACTTGTAGTTCATGCAAGGTCCAAACCATACATACAGTTTTTTTTTTTAACATCGTCTTATTGTACTAGTGTTAGTGACAAAACGTGCCTCTCAAAGATGTATAACATTGTTTTGAAACACTTTTTGATACAGTTGATATTTCATGAAATACACGCATAAATGTCTTATGACTGTGGACATCTGGGTGCATGGTATGTTCCGTTGAAATGTTGGTATCTTTCGATCAGGTTGCATAGCATCTCATCCCAGAAGATGATAGTCTTTAGTTTTACAACTGTGATAACCTTAGCTCTCAGAATTCTCTTTTCTGTATACATTATTGGTACACTTGTCATTAGTTTGTGCAACATGTGAGTAATAAGGCATGTATTATTGAATCTTTATTCTGAACACATACTAACAGTAAGCGTCTGTTTACCTCCAGGTTGAGAAATGTGTTAAACCCCAACTGGAGAATCAACATTCAGATCCTAACTTTGAAGCAACATTACTGCAACTAGATGAAAGGGAGTATGTCTGTGCAATAGAGAAGGAGAAAACCCCAGTGAAAGAAGAACAAAAACCTCAACTGCACACTTCAGAATTCAGTACAAATGCCGTTAATTCTCGTACAGTGCTGAAAAATGCTACAAAAGAGACACCAAGTAAAATTGCAAAAAAATTGCTCATTGAAAAGGAGGAAACTGCCAAGTCCATTTCTGAGCCCAAAGTTTCTCCAGGTTTGACCATAAAGTATGAAAGAGCGGAGCATCAGAGCGTGAAGGAAGAACGTAATCATGGAGAGAGAGAGAAAAGTTCACTGCCAGCTGTGAAGAGGTGTGAAACTGTTTCTGATGATGATGCATTTGAAAGAAAGAGGCAACGTGTAATAGAATACCAGAGATTTTTGCAACGAGAAGGTCCAAAAAATCCAGGAGGAAAAGTGGTGCCACAGGTACTAGATTATGTTCGTACTGTGACGTGTAGTGTACAGTAATAATTGTAGTGCTTGGCACCTATGTATCACATTTGGGAAATATGAGCCAAGGCACAATTTGTTAACAATCTTTGCTTACAGCATTAGGGCAATGCCACTAACCTCTAAACTATTTTCTTTGTTTATTGATTGATAGATAATTACCCATAGTGAAAAGTAGAGATGGTGTAGTGTTATATGAGATAGAAAGATTATCATGAATGGTCAGTAGGTAAGGGTTTGGAAGAAGCAGTTATGGTCTGTCTGATGGTACACTGGAATTCCGCTGCAGTGTTCCTTAATTTAAGCCCCCCCCCATTTAACATTCAGTTTCACAAGTCTAGAGTCAGAGTCAGTAAGCTAAGTTTCAGATTTCATGTATCTAAGATATACCACATTCCTTCCAGATAAACCTTAATGTGTGTGTCAACATACTATCCAGGTACTGATCTGGAGACACTGAGGAAAACCATGGTACCCCTAAGTTTGGATAACTTGTAACTGGACCAGGATTTGAACCAAGTTCCTTCTGAATGTAATTGTTTTCACATTGACGTGTTCAGTATTCACATGTTTCTGTGTTGAAAAATCCTTCACCAACCCTTATAATTTACTGTACATTTTACAGTCTGGGATGTAATGCCACGTAATTTGGTAGATCACATCTCAGAAGATTTGCATTTACCACCAAAAGACACTCAGATTTCATGTAAAAGAAGTAAACAAAGGTGAAATTACCTGCCATGAAGGCACAGGGAGGGAGTAGAGATAAAGATCTACTCTTCCCTTAACCTCAGTGCTAGGTGGGGATGGGATGGTTAGCACCATGCCCTGGCCACTTCACCTCTTTGAGAGATGCATGTGCACATGCAAAAACACACACATGAGAAAAAGTGAACTTTTGACATGTAGTTCTAATGTATGTGTGCAGATGGTGCACTGTAAATAAAATGGTGCCGTATGAAGGACAGATATGAAATTCAAGTCATTGTTTTAAGTTGTATATCAGACTGACAAGGTATGGTGGAGGATTGTGCGGAGAAGGAGGGGAGGAGACAAATGTTTGAAACGGATGAAGGAAAGAAAGCACGTTAGTAGGCTTCTTACACTAGTACCATTTAGTGTTGCATAGTAAGTGTAGTTTTTATTGCTTCATATTTTATTGGTGTAGGGAAAGCCGGGCTGCTTGGCAGGACTAACATTTATTGTGACAGGAGTGTTGGAGACAATTGAGCGAGAAACAGCTAAGTCTCTCATAAAACAATGTGGTGGTCGTGTGACATCCACCATTAGTCGCAATACCACCTACATTGTAGTAGGAGATGAACCTGGCTCTTCAAAAATAAAGAAGGTGAGTTATATGTATAGTAACATGATATTGATCAAATGACAGTTTTTACTGAAACTGGAAGATACGCTCGGGCAACAGTGCTTGGGTGTTGCATCTGACCCCCTGCTTCAAATTACAATTTTCTCTCACACATAGTAACAGGAAATTGATTTGGTGCAGGTTTTAATACAGTTTGTCTTAGATCATGAGCATCACTGTAGCTGATATAGTCTCACATTTTGTGATCACTAAAATGTGCTTTGGGAACAGTTTCTGAACTTAGAGTTCCCTTGTGGCTGTAGGTGATGGTTTGGTACTCATCAGTACAACAGAGCCCTAACATGCATCTTTGTTGTTAGTAAATACATGTTAGCCTTGTTGTATGTGTCTTTACTTTAATGCTTCTAACCAATTTACACCACTTTGTAATATATGTCCTCTCATCTTTGGGTTAACATGATTTAGCTGGCTGAGTCTTGTTTGCTAACTCTTTATTTCTAAAGGGAATGTCATTTTTTTATTCATTCGCACTTTTTCAAGAACACAACTAGGGCATAAAACAAGGCCTAGGTGTGTTTATTTTCATATATGAGTTTTTTGGGTTTCATGGTGTTTATTGTTCTGAGTGTGGTGTTCTTGTTTGTGAAACTCTCATCTTATAGCTAGGCAGGAACATATTGGAGGACTGTTGGTATCCACCTATGAGATGACATTGTCACTGTTCAGAAGACCAAAATCTGGGTTTATTTTCTTGTTTATAGGCAACAGAGTTAAACACAAAACAGCTTACTGAGGATGGACTCTTCGATCTGATACGAACAAAATCAGGTTCGCCAGACAGTTTAGAAATATCGCCAAACAGCTCAAAGAAAAATGTTCAAATTGATGATGAATACAAAAATAATGGTAAATTGTGCCTGGATGGTATTGTGCATGAAACCAAAATAAAGTCATCAAAAAATATTGAGAAGGATGTGAAGAAAGAAGAAAGAGCAGTACCTGGTAATTATGTTTATATACCATAATAAATGTATTCTTGGGTGGTTCTGTGTTATATGTTTGTCTTGCAGAACTCTACGTTTGTATAGAGGCAGATATGTCATAAATTGGTCATTTCTTCCTTGGCCTATTCAGTGACAGGGACACCAATGAAATAACAAAATGATGCTCACTACGTAGTCATGTCTTATTTCGTACATACATCTTCACTGTTTACTGCTCCACACATAGCACTGTTGCCATCTCCTCATCTTGCCAGCAAGATCCAAGAAAGTCTGCATCCAAAGAATATTATCAGGAAGATGGAATAGAAATTAGAAAACTGAAATGGTAATGATTTCAGGGACGAAATTAGTCTAGGATGTAAGTCTTGTCTCAGGGACTGTCCCCAAAACTTTGGGTGAATGGTCACATTAATTTTTCATACCCCAAGCTTTAGGAGATGTGATCTTGGCTTATTTGGACATATTATCCAACACATATACTTCTTATCTTGCAGTTCCTAACCCCATATGGTGAAACATGCTTAAAATTTAACTTAGGTTAAATGGAAATGTGTTTTTATAGGAATATCCTTCTGCTCCTGAGAACATGGAATAATAACTTTATTAATTTGTTTATTTATGGTTTATTCAGTGATGCTGTCAGTAGCTGAGACTGTGTACCTTAGAGTGGTGGGATGATAATATACAGTGAAAGGGTATGGAAGGAAGTGTTCTTGAACTGATTGGAGGTATTCTAGGATTTGCCATGAGGGATTAAAAAGAAGTCAGGATAGTCAGTGGAAGTATACCTGTACCCATTCTTAGTCTTGACACTTGATGGCAGTGATTGGTCAGTTTCACATCCCAGTCACTTTTCCTCCAGGGAAACAGTCTTTGGTACCCATTGAATAGGAGGCTGGGTGGGATCTGTTCATGTTAATAAATGCCCAGGAAAAGAAACTGATTATCTGAGATCTTAATTTTGGCTTGATTTTAATTTTATTTATTACGTGTTCCATTTGAATTTGTTTTTACACTGATTTCTTTACTGACTTTTTAAAAATTATTTCCTGGTTGTGCTAATGGTATCTGTATTTAAGTAATATACAAATCTTGCCTTGCTCTGTCAAAACCCATTGTTCTGTATCTAGGATGTGAGGGTGAAACCCACCTGTCCTCTGCTGTTGCTAGGACACTGGGAGAGGAAGAGTGATATGAGTGACATAAGTGTCAAAACCTAGAAATTGTCACTTCATCATTTTTCTGTGATTATGTAGAAGTTTAAGTCATTAGTAGGCAAAATACAACAGGCAGCAGTGAGAGGCACCAATGCATCGGTTATGGAAGGAGAGAGAAATGAAATGTGTAAGAAAGCAGTATAAGAGAGAGAGAGAGAGGAGGGAAAGGATTAAGATATGAAGAGTATAAAGAAAGGATGAAGGAAATTATCCTCATTTTTGATAGATCGTTTGGTAGTTTATTGAATACTGTGTGTTTGTGTGCGCGCGCCCGTGCATCGTGCATGTGTAATCCTTTGACATGGGGTCCAGTGAAAGTGATGTGCATTGCTCTTCTGTAATTTGGTACTTGACTCTGTTTTTCTTTGTTTTAATTATAGAAAACCAAAACACTTTATCACCTTCTCCAAATGCAGGGGACAGCACCACCCAGTCACATTCTCTGTGGGCTGATAAGTATAAGCCTCTGTCTACAAAGCAGATCATAGGGCAGCAAGGTGACCGCAGCAATGTGAAGAAGTTGATGAAGTGGCTGCAGGAGTGGCATTCTAATCACTCAGGGAAAAAAAAGCTTGTAAAACCAAGTAAGTACTCATTCACTTTAACAAGTAAGGGAATGTATGTATAGCATAACAGTTTTGGTGCATCTGCTTGTGTTTAAGTATTTCAAAAAGGGTAAGACTTCTGGGAAAAAATCTACTGAATGTAAAATGTGTGTTTATATTTGTCTGTTACTTCTGTCCAAAAAAAAATTGCTGTCATTTGTAGATGCGTGCAGGAGTGCATGTGCATCATTGTGACATGTCTTTTGTTGCCTGATTATAACAAAAAGAATGTGTGTTCAGGCTTGCATCACAAAGTAGATGAGAACTGTGCTCTTCTGGGTTATTACACAGCAAGCATTGGTAATTTCTTACCGTTTTGGGACAACGTATCTATACAAAATTACCTCTTATCGCTGCGTAATAACCGAGAAGAGCACATTTCTCAGCAAATTTTAGTAATTCAATCCATTTATCAGTTCCAGAGTTACATGTGGTCAGATAGACAGGCATGGTAAAGCTAATAGAGGTATTTTATGGCTTTTAATTTTGTGTGTGCCAGGAAGTGAGTGGCTGGAATGCTACAAGATGACAGGTTTCTTGGGGTGATGAGTGGGGAGCTATACCAGCCTGTCGTGTGGTGCTGAGTTAGACAGTCATGATATAATTCATGCACCTGTGTAAAGTCCCTGTGCTCTAGTATCACACCATGAAAACATATTGAATTGCATTTTTAACCTTGTCACTAGACGTCGGTGAGTGGTTAGCCTTACACACCTGCTTTACTTCAGGGGAGAAACCCCACAAGTGTTCATTTCCTTGAGGCTGAGTGTGCCCCAGAAGCAGTCTGGAAGTGATAGTGGAGATAAAAGTTGTTGTCCCTGCTGGGATTGAAATCAAATTTTCCAGCATGTAGTCAGCCTTCACTCACGTTTGACCACTGTACGTCAGACTCGCAGGAAATTTCATAAACACATCTAAGAAATGGTGCTGTTTGAGAGTTGTTTGCTTGATATTTTGATGATAAGTACATTATTCTGTCTTGTGTCTTTATGTGTGTCATAAAATTAATTTCCAAAGATTCTACTTATACTTCTTCTACATGATAATGCCAGGATTGGAGGAATGTCAGTATCTTGACCAGTTATTCCTGTTATGTCAGCCACACTCAGAACACTGTTTCGCCAAAGGGATCTTGTTTACTTTAAAATATGTTTTGGAATCAGCAGGTGTACACTCCTATCTCTACATCCTACTTCTATATCAGTACCACTCAATTATCATCAGAGTTGTAACTAAGGTTATCTCCGCTACTCTAGCAGCATATAATTTGCTCAAAAATGATTTATGTACTGATGGATATTGTGCATACACGTGTCTTTGCCTACCATAGTGGAAATGAACAGTGAATTCTGTGGCCCAGAGGTTCAGTGTCTAGATCATTGTTTACCAACTAATATCCTGCATACTGCCATATGTGTTCAGATTGTGTTTTATGTTGGTGGGTTACATATATTTTAAAAGGATACTTGAAGGTTCAGAACCGCAAGTCAACTGACCAGTTGAGTAGCAGTGAATAATACTTGAGAATACAGGTCTTCCATCTGTTTCATTTTCTTGGACAAATGATTTTATGTTTCATCATTCATCATTTTAGATTTAAAATGTTTGTTTTGAGTGTTTATTATGTCTGATGTTATTGTTATGTGAAGGTGTTTATTTATATTATATTAAAAACTGGTTATCATTGAAATCCCCTGCCCTTTTTCTTTTCTTTCCCCAAGTTTTATCTGTGGTAATCCTGTACTTGCAGAAACTTTCTTCTTTTTGACAGGTCCTTGGGCCAAAGATAATACTGGAGCTTTCTTCAAAGCTGCACTCTTATCAGGTCCCCCAGGTGTTGGTAAGTATCTGTTTGATCTCAGCACATAAGGGAGGGGCTGTGTAATTTCTCAAAATAAGGCATATGGTATCTGTTTTCTTCCGCTATGGAGAAGCTGGCAGGACCAGTAAATTAATGATAATGTAATTAAATGACATTTCTGTGCACAGTTTACACTACTATATTCATGCTATGGGTAATTTTTAATCTACAAGCTTTACATCTTACAATATCATGCTTTTAGCTTTAGAAATATGAAGAATGTGCAAAATTTGTAAGCCCATCTTTTACCCTTGCAATATTTCATATGCCTAGCTGAGTGGTTCATTAGGTACCACCATCATTCATTCATTCATTAGTATTCAGCCTTGAAGGCCGGGCTTGGCAGGAACCAGAGCCCAGTCGTGTGACCGGTATGGCTCTGGCACACTGCATCCTGGGCAAGTTCTTGGAGGTAGTTTGCCATTGCTTTCCCCCGCCTTTAGACATTCCCACTTTAGCCACCAGGTGTCTCCGTCCGCAACGACGCGAGAGATCCTAGCAGTGAAAGGTGGAACTGTGGGCGAGAAAGATGTCCGGTAGTAATTTTGCCTAAATTCCGACTTCCACGTAAATTTAGGGATCTTTTACATGC
>Ga0123355_10004312_pt1 | contig 20687 bp, 18 predicted proteins | sample TergutEmb28metaG_3_FD_89872 | JGI IMG/M metagenome (GOLD analysis project Ga0123355, IMG submission 89872) | Embiratermes neotenicus P1 segment gut microbial communities from Petit-Saut dam, French Guiana - Emb289 P1 | ecosystem: Host-associated > Arthropoda: Insects > Digestive system > Gut ...
AAATATCCCCAATCAAAAAATAGATGACTATGGTGTCTGGCTATCACTTCTGACCAAGTGAGTATACCGTCGTGTGTCGTGCCGGACATTGGCACAATCCCTCTACTAGTAGCTTGGTCGCGGCGGTTTCTTGAACCTTCACGAAATTCTCTTGATTTACGCCTAAAATCCTCTCTACCCTGTCTAACATCATTAAAATCCACATACTCCGAACCGTCTCTGACCGCAAAATTAAGCGGTCCTGTATAATAAATCCTCTCACCTGACTTAAATCTAGTCGTTATCTCTTGTTCATTAAAACCCCATTCATCAATTTGTCTGGTGATTAGATTAAAAACTACATAATCATATTCGCCGTCACGGTATATAACAACTGCACTGCCAACAACATTATGCTCATAATCGTAAAGATTAACTGAGGTATATACTTTTATATTGTCATATTCGTTGTCTCTAATACGATGCTGAAAACTTATAAAGTCTTCGGCTAATTGTATATGGCAAATATCATCACCCGAAGCTTGTCCCGCTACGGAACTTTGTGTAATAACAAAAAAACTGCTTGCCGCAAAAAGAACAAGCAAAATTACAAGAGACAATCTTTTGGAAATTGATGTTTTTTTCATTTGTTTGTTTTTCCTTTGTATGCTCATATGCAACTATGTACACATATACGGAACACACTCAATAATACAATATCCGCACTTTGATGTTGAATTATATTCGCTGTGATGTTGTAGGGACCAATTGTAGGGGCGGGCGTCCCCGACCGCCCTTACAACACTCTATAATGTATGAAGCTAATTAAGTCTGACCTAAAATATCAATTGAGATAAAACACCCCGTCGGCTAGACTCTTCGCTTAGTCTTCGACACCGCCACCCCTCTTAAAAAGGCATTGTTCAAAAGGCATGGAAAAGAACCCCAAACTTATTTATAGTTAAGAGCAAGTTTGTTGGGTGTCCTACGAAGCACCGAAGCCATTTAGACCTGTGAAGAAATTTTACGCAGGGTGTCATTTCGACCGAAGCGGAGAAATCTCCTCAAAAACTGTACTATAACACCGCTAATGAGGAGATTTCTCCGCTTCGGTCGAAATGACACCCTTATGAACTTTCTTATATATACCTCTCACAATACACTCGCTTTGAACAATCCCTCTTTTTAAGATGCATTGGTCAGCAGGTGCTGAAATAAAAGCTTAACCCATTATCGTCTTTGCGAGCCGTCACAATAGTAGGAAATAAGGAATTACCGTGCGGCGAAGCAATCTAGCTAAGGAATAGACGGAAACATAGATAATCGTGTATCCATATATTCCTAGCTAGATTGCTTTGCCGCAGATACTTATCCTTGCTATCTTTTGTAGCGACGGCTCGCAAAGACGGTGACTGAGATGGGTTCCAGTACCTTTTGTCCAATACCTCTTAAAAAGAGGGGAATTTGGGTTCAAAGCTATTACAATTCCCCTCTTTTTAAGAGGGGTGGCGGCGTTAGCCGACGGAGTGTTTAATTACAAGGCAAACATTTTCCGAATAATTATTAAGTCTGACACATTACCGTCTTTGCGAGCGTAGCGAAGCAATCCGCCTTAGAAAAACTCGAATTTGGAGTGAAAACAGCTTTTTTTATAAGGCGGATTGCTTCGCTACGCTCGCAAAGACGACATTTAAGTTAAGTGCAACCTTTTGAACAATCCCTCAAAAACAGGGCGTCTTACAAAGCACCGAAGGTATTTCGTAGGACACCAGCTAGCCAACACTTAATCAGCAAAGGCAGATTGCTTCGTTCCTCGCAAAGACATTTAAGGATTGCTAATACTGGATTAAACACCACAAAAAAAGAACCGTATCGATTAACGAAACGACTCTAATAAAAAAGTTTTGAGGGTGCTAAAAGCAGGTGATTTATGTAGCAAGTATTATATCGGTGAATAGAGATGTAATGGACTAGCAAATAGTAGGGGCGAATAGACGCTTCGCTTGGTCTTCGACTATGAGCCCGAATAACAATAATCCGTATCTAATATAATGTTTAAGTATTCGGGCTCATAGTCGAAGACCAAGCGAAGCGTCTATTCGCCCCTACTATTTGCTGTCACCATTTCTATATACTTACACTTATTGAAGTTTCACCTGTATTTAGCACTGCCAAAGTTTTTTAATTAAACTTACTCGGAAACAGTCCTATTATAATATTGCATTTAGAAAAGATTCATACCCACCGTTATTCGGTGTAGTTAATTCGATAAGATGTAAAACTTTATCATACGAAAACATTATACGATAAACATACTGATTATTGTATCGGATAAACGGCATTACAATAATCTCTTGACCGTTTACCTCTATCTCACGCATACCCTTGCCTGCAAAATTACCAATATCATCGGGAATATAACCGGCATCCGCCATAATCCTCAAAAACATATGACAACCGCCGAAATATCCTTTTCCTTCCACCACATACATCAACACCCTGCCGCTCTCTCTCCTGCGTTTGACTGTTATAATATTCAATCCGTCAAGGTTAAGCTTAAAAACATCTGATGCTCGTAATTCGTACATACTGATATAATCGTTAGGCGGATTAGGAGGTTTTGTGGCAGGTCTCTCTTGAAAAATCTCATTTAAGAGAGCTAAGTGTTCACCGCTACGGAATGTAGTTAGCACTACATAATATCTTATATTATTATCAGTAAAATAAAGCCAATAAAAATGTCTTCCCTCTTGGGTCGCACTATTGACCCATATATTCCTCTGATCAACAGCAATATAGCTTCCGTCTTCAAAATACTCTTGGTCACTTGGCATAAAATCTGCATGAACAACTATCCTTATTGTTACTCTACTGTCTCCAAGGCGACCTTCAAACCTAAACATTATAGTTTCTTCTGTTTCTCTGTGATTACCGCGTAAAATAATCACATCCGTTAGACTGCTTAGATTAGGAACAAATATATTTTGTTGCTGTAAAGTAAGATAATCTATTTCTACCATATTTAAGTCGCTTTCAAGTATGGGGTCAAAGCGTGCTGGCTCACGAAAATGAACATACAAAAACCCTCCTATTAAGGAGAATAACAATATTATACACATAGCTATAGCGACTGAACTTATCCAAATTTGCTTGCGGTGTGCGGATGTCCGACCACTACCTCCAAAAACAGCGGTACCGTTGCCTGCATAAACAACATTGTTTGCACTCTCCGCTACCGCCTCTCTCACCTGTTGTCTTGCTTTTATTCGTGCCAAATGCTCGTCAAAAGTCTTGCCCTTATATTCGTTGCGCAATACCTTTGCAACAAGTTCTTCATCTGCAACAAGTTCGTCATCAATTTTCTCATCGTTATTCATCTTCAATCTCTCCTTTGATTTCAAATATTTCTTCACAAATAGGTTTAAGTATTTTGACTGCTTTCTTAAAAAGTCTCTCCGCCGCATCAACGGAAATCCCCATTCCCTCCGCAATTTCCTTAAACGGCTCAAGGAATATTATGCGTCTTAATACAACTTCTCGCTCTCTTTTGTCCAGCTGTCTTAAAATTTGGTCTAGTACCAATCCTCGCTCCGACACATCAATTGTTTCGATTGGCTTTTGTTCCATTGCCGCAACCTCGTCTAATGCCTCACGATTTTTTTTGTTATCCCGCAAGTAGTTTTTTGCCGCATTTCTTGTAACTGTCCCGACATATCCTGTGAGGTTGTCCCCGTGTTTGACTTTGCCACGCCAAAATTTCTCAAGCACAATACTCAAGATTTCGTCCGCATCACGAAAACTCCCCGTCATATCTACTGCAATTTTCTTAATCATTTTGTGATAGGCATTATAAAACTCCAGAAAAGCACTTTCGTCGCCTTCCTTAATTCTTTTTATTAGACTATTGGCAGCAATTTTGTCCATTTACAAATAACACCAAACACGGAGATATCCATTTTGGCTCGTCAATGTTATATCAATCAGTTTTTAATTAAATACGCTATATAATTGATTTTATTTTAGTCATATTTAATAATGTTGTGTTGATAATAACATAATTCGACAAATTTGTCAACCTATATATTAATCTTTGTATCAAATATTATATTAAATCGAACACAAAAATTGATGCCTAACACCGCAATCAGTTAAGAAAAGCATTAAATAATGGCATTATCCGAACCATCTATCCCATAAATCCCTAATAATTGACCTATATTGTATGCCAATTGTTGATATATAGAACTTAACTATACCTCATAAAATACAAAATGGAAAGTTTAGTAGGAATGAACAAGAAGATAACGGCAAGCCTGAAACCACCACCCACCACATAGCGGAATATCCTACTACGCCATCAAAGTCCATAACAAAATCTATATCCCCGACAAGACTAAACTTGCCTAATCTCTACAAAAAAATTGGAGATAGGTTCTTTGCCTATCTCCAATTCTTACATATTGCTACTGATTATATGCTTGTGAATATGACTCACCGCCTTGAGGTGTATTCTGAGTTTTTATTACTTCAACTTCTTTAGGCTTTTCTGCTTCTAGCTTTCTAGTTAATTCATGCTCTTTCATTCGTTGGTCTATACGGTTTTTGTAGAATAGGTCAACATCTTCGTAATATTTGACAACTAACTTTTTGAATGGTTTTGGAATTCGGCTTTTGAGAGATATTAGACAACGGTCTAATGCCTCTAAGGAGTTCTTCTTATAGATTTCCTTATTGAATACTCCTGCCAAATGTTCCCAGTCCTTAGTTTCTTTTAGCTTGTCCACAAAATTCTTGTTGACTGTATTTATACTGTCATCAATCCATATATCCAACCTTTTATTAAGTTCCTCTATAATAGGATTATTAATACGCTTACTCCACTTGAGCGCTTTCGACCTTATCCATGTAATTGCTACAGTTGCCGCTACAGACAGTCCACCGACTCCTAATGTTGTTAATAATGATTGCCATGATAACATATTGCTTTATCCTCCAAAATATAAATTTATTTAGCCATTATATACAAGTCTTGCGGTTGTATCCTGACGAGCACTACCTGGAGAATAACAATAAAAGTAAAACATTCCGCTCGAACCGTGTCCCCAATGAAATCCACCAAAAAACGGCACATGGTTAGACCTAACCGTTCCAAAATCTGCATAATGCTCTTGTAAATTCGTAGGAGTAGTAAAATTTGAACTACCATTCAACTCTGGATAACTGCACATGCCGCGTGTCGGCGTAAAAGCTAATTCATTATTCCCCACAACATCGGCTATAGTCCCCCATGTAAGAGGACCAAATCTATCACTTCTTTGATACCTATAGCTTATCGGAGTATATCCGGTTCCACTATCATTAAAATTACCGTCGGAAATTACTATATCATTAGGTCTAGACCTATATCCGTCAATCCATTGATACGCATTCCCCCACATGTCTTCAATCCCATTAAATTTCACTTGAGCTTCGGAAACAGACCCGGAATCGCCGGCATTCATTCCACGCCTGTTTGTACCTCCGGTTTGAGCAAATGTCGCAAAAGCAACATGTCCTTGGCCTAACGCGGATTGAGAATTAAGATGTCTGAATTGTATTAGATATAACACTTGTAATGCAACTAGTTTGTTATACGACAATTGTTCATACCCTGTGACATTATTAGAATTATTTGCTCGGGCAAAACCTCTCATGTGAGATAATGGCTGTGACACAGAAGGAAGAACCCCGCTTATTGATCTCAATCTTCCATTCAAAATATGCCCTAGATACGCCCCGATATAAAACTTATCTTTAACCACTCCGTTATAGCTAAAGGCTCTATCCGTAAAACCCGGCGAAAACATTTCGGATATTTTCACATCAACAAACCTATTATCCGATGACCTTGAAATACTGTAATAAAAATGCGGTATTTCTATCATTACATCGCCCGCATCCGGATTAGTGATATCTGCGGCTCTGCCGTCTTCAAATTGCGTAAAGTTATTAGGATTAAGATATCCGATGACTTGTCCATTTCTAAGTAAGCACGGTCTAATACTGTTATACGGATATACCGAGTCTATAGTACCCGCATTATAGACTCCGGATACTGTTCTGGAAGGCGTCATCCCTACCGCATCATCAGTATATATAACCGCAGTATTAGAGTTGGCAGTTTGTGTATCTATCCTAACGCCGTACACAGCAGGGTCGGCAGTTTGTCCAACCGACTGTACAAAAATATGTCCTGCCCATCTGGTATTCCCTGATACCGTCACGGTGCCGTCAGCGTCAACTCTCGCCGTAGCGGGCGAAGTCTCAAATATTAAACCCGAGGAGCCTCTTGTCTCTACTTGCGTCATTACCATAAGAGCGCCGCCTATAGGAAATCCATGTTCACTTCTTGAAATCGTTAGCGTAAAATTGTTTCCGGATTGCGTCCAATGATTAACTCTTATTCTGCGGGAATACACTCTTGCTCCAGCACCTTCTCCGCTCCCGCCGCAGACATGTCCGTTCTCAAGTGCGGTAATACGACCGGCTAATGCAGTGCCCTGACGCGCGTCCAAAACTCTATCAGCAACTTGTGTAGTAAGATTATTGACGATACTACTCACAGGTATCGCCCCGATATCGGCAGAACTAAGCACAACTGCACCTGTTCGACCATGAACAGATGTAACAGCGTCTGTATTACTGACTCTCGCCCATCCGCTGGCATTAGCGACAAGCCAGTCCCTTTCTCTAAACGCAATGCCTGCAAATGTACCAGCATCCGAAACAACAAAATAGTTTCCTTGATTAGCGGTAAAACCAGTAGTATTGGCTGTATTATTTGTTAGATTTATCGTATTAGATGTCGTTCCCAAAAACTTTTGAGCATTTGTTGTTAATGTTGCCCTGCCTGTTTGCACGTTTACCGAACCGGCATAAATCATTTGACCCAATATTGCGTCGCTGATTTGAACTAACGGAACTTTGCCGTTACTGTCAAGCGTAGCCAGACCGCCAGCAATACCTGCATTTCCGCCTTTATCCGCATGCGTAACCCTTTGTTTTAAATATACTGTGTTGCCAACAATTTTGTTGACCTCATCAGCCAAAAGCCCGTCCGAACCGATAAACTGATAACCGCCGTTTATTCCTGCGTCACCTTCAGTGTTAGGATTAGTGAATTCGGTACTGAATTTTTTGCGTTCTACCATCTTTTATCTCCTTGTTTTTTAAAAATGTAATATAAAACTCTTGCGGGTGTTTTACCGCATTATGATTACTTTATTTGTTTTTAATGATTTTCGTCAGAAAATATGTCTATAATGATATTCGGTTAATTCCCTCGGTTGTCATACTAAAGCTACCGTTAGGGTCTAGTCGGAATTGATTGCCTGTTACCATGTACGCTGTTTCGATTCCCATTCTATCTTGTAATATTATCTCATCGCCTATTGTTATTCTTGGGTCGCCTTGCCATTTGAGCGACATTGTCTCTCGCCCGTGCTTGTATCTATCGAGAATATGCTTTGCTATTTTATCTACTTGAGCTTGTCCATCGGAATCGTCTTGTATAAGTGTGCTTTCGGGGAATGTATACGAGTGTACGCCTTTAAGTAGCTGCGACTCAAAATCTGTGAATACTTGTTTTGGTCTGCGTTCTACATTAAGGTCCCCGCCCGTAAGTTTAAATCTCCAGTTGACTGACTCTATCTGTGCCCAACCTAGTGTGCGGACTCGCTCCATAGAACTTCGTTGGTCCTCATTGACCCTAATTTTACATCTGGTTCTTATAAGTCGCCTTTCCGGACCTGCCCCTCGCCAATCATTATCTGGATTAGGATTATCCTCACTGCCCTGATCACCTTGCTCCGAAGGCTCTATAAATTCTGTTGTCGCTATGGCGTCATTCCAATAGTAGTACCACGATGACCAAATCTTTTTAGAGGCAATTTGTCTCCACTCTATCCTAAAACCGCCTCTGCGCAAGCCTACCCAAACCAGCACTGGAATTTTGATTGGAATATAGAAAGCATTGCGTCTTCGCATTTGTACTTCGACTTGGAGTTCCCGCCCTTTTTCAAATGACTCTATTATATGAGGGATTACATCGCTATCTTCTAGCGGAATTTCACCTTCCTTATAGTGCCAAGAGAAAAAACAATCTGCATCTTTCTGTTGTTCTGTCATTCCTCGTTGCAATGCATTTATATTATCTGCCACAAATCCTTGTTTCCTGTCGCTTTCAGGCGATAGCTGTAGCAATTCTGTAGTTATCCGAACAGGAGTAATCTCAACTTGATTGATTACATTTTTACTTGCATCAGTAATCTTCAAGTCATAATACTCCCCATATTTTAACTTAATTGTTATGGGGTCTCGTCGTTCTATCTGTGTTTCTGCCATTTAGCTAACTCCTTTTAAATTTTTAATACATACTTCATAAATTGCACGATAACTCTCTCCTCACTGGAAAGTCCCGCAAGTATCGGAGCTAATAGTTCCGTTAAGAAGAATTATCTCGTTTCCAATGTCTGCAGAAAAATTAACATTAAAATTGATTTATTTTGTCAATTATCAAGACATCGTCACGACTGATGTAAGCGTGCAACAAGTCTATATTACAGACTTTTTGCAGTGCCGCCCATATACTCATCTCATTTATCAAGCCTTTGTTGATACGAGTCCCATCTTCGCTGTTATAATCACCAAGGATTTTTCTTGCTTCACTAGTCACTTCGTATAAGCTGCACTTTTCTATTGAGTCCCTAACTGTAGGCTCTCTACTGAAATCTTGATACTCCGAAGGAACATCGGGCGGCTGGCCTATCGATTCTACCTCTTCACCGTTCTCAGCAATAATATCTTGGATGAGTCTTAACTCGGCTTTGCCCATAATATCCTCAACAATTTCTCTTGACCGCACATCATCCAGTCTAGTTCGCGGCTCTCCTTCCCCATGATCTGGAATCGGTATAACAGTTTTGAGTCCGCCATACTTATGGTTAGTCAGGTCTAGCAATCTGTCTTGAGTCTTAAACCTGACTACATGCTTAACCTCGTCAAATTCTATGTCGCTTATATATTGAGTTGCAATGAGCGTCCAGCCATCATCGGGATGACCTTCTTTAGCCAAACGAGTCATTTCTTTATCACGCTCTCCGTCAGGCTCATCACCGCCAACATAATCACCGCCGATATCAAAATCATCTTGAGCGTTTACAAAAAATTGTACTTTTAGACCGGCTTCTAGAAAGTCCGCGAATTTGAGTGAATGGAAATATCTGTCTATATTTACTAAGCTAAATTGACCAGAGTCGCTCTGCACACCGTAATTAGCCTTGCCGATACTGCTTGACGCGTGCTCATTGACACTAAAGCTTTGCAGTAAGTCAGATGAGTAATAATCGGTTGCTCCCTCGGGAAATATAGCATTATGATAAAAATACATTATTTTGGCATTAGCTTCCGCAAATACGGGTTGAGCTGTAGTAACATTAGCACACCATCTTGTTATCCTAAGTTCTATTTTTTTACATAGTCCTCTATCAATATCTATAACAAAATCGCTATCTCTATTGCCAGTAAAAACTCTTTTGCGTATTAATCTGTCATTTGCGTTATAGACACATACACTGAAATCATACGGAGCCTCCGCCTTGTGTGCTCTTATAAGCCAACGCGCTATACTCTGCTCGTGGCGGAAAGTATATACCAATCTAACAGGCTTTCTAAAATACCCTTCGTCATCACACATATCATCGCTCATCCAACCGACAGGCTGTTCAGTTTGGCTCCCTTCATTTTTTGAAAGCACTTTTGGATTTAGATTAAACAATGAATTTCCATCAAGTATAAGCGGCTTTTGAGCAGCACTATGTCTAAAGTTTGCCGAAGAGAATAACTGATAAAAATGAGTGACATTATTGTCATTAGGAGAATTCACGCCGGAGTTAGTTGCATCTTTAATTAGATTTTCAATATCTCTAAAATTGGTGTCAGGAATTTCTCCGTTTTCATTTCGGTTGCGTGAATCTCCGTTAAACAACTCAGGGCGTCTACTGCGAGCACTTCCGCTTAGGTTAGTACATTTCGACTCACAAGCAGGGGTGTCACATTCACAATCTTGTTTAATTGAAAAGTCGCGCAACTCATCAAAAAATATCCTAATCTTGTGCTGCATTTTACGCTGCGGATGCAGATAAGGACTATGAACAGGCACCATATTCCTAGAATCTATTTCCTTATCGTCCCAACTGTCACGGGTAATTACATATTCTTCATCCATAATAGTTACCTCTCTATAAATGTTAGCGAAACATTGTTATACCCAACCAACATGTCATCTTCCTCGTAATACACTTTTATATTTCCGACATGTTTGCCGCTTAGATATGTTACCATAGTATCGATTTGAGGAGTATTATTCGCCATAGCTCCGTTAGGATTAAGTGTCTTAACCCTGTAATACAATGTGTTTTGGCTGTTTACTCTAAAATCGATTCCTAAGTGACTAAACAACCTGTTGTATTCAACTTGCGTCAAGAAATCCCAACTAACGGCGACCTTACGTTTTTTATTTATATACTCTAAGAAAACATCGCCCTTTGCGTTTTTCTCAATATTCGTCATGATTTCGCCTTCCCAGTTGATACTTGACGGATTTGGTACATTTATTTGGTGCAACCAATTGTTTGAAAGAGGATTATCATCACCACGACTGATGCGGGAGTGTATTTGCGAATTATGGCGTCCACCTAACTCGTCAACACGCTCAGAACCTCCCGCCAATTCAGGACCATCATCATCTGCCTGCTCTATAAAATGGTCAAAAAACAGTGTGCCCGGCAAAATTTCTAATAACTCTAAATTATTCATAATAATTACCTATATACAGCGTCGGCTCTTAGGACGCTGTACCCTTCGTTATTTAGTGTATCTACAAAGTCGCTGACTACCGTCTGCGCAAATTGTCTGCCGTCTATATGAAGCTGGACAGTTAGATTTTTGTTACCGCCCCCGCCGCCGCTTTGCACTCCGCCAAGCGCCGACATACCTTGCAACACAGCATTTGCGATATCGGCTTTCATGCTAGCAAATTGAGGACTGCTACCAAGCGGAACAACGGCTTCTGGATAGCGACCTTCACCTACAAGGGCTACAGTAGGTGCTGAAACAACACCGCCCGTTGCCATAGCGGGAAGAAGCGACTTAACAAGCAAGCCTCCGGCGATAGCCAGTGCGACTGTTACTACACCCATAAACGGATTAGACAGGATTGCCATTGCCGCTAAGAGCGGGTTTAGCACAGCGAGAACTTTAGCTTGTTTTTTCATAGCCGCGGTTATTTTTGTCATGCCTGTCGCTACCTTAGTCATGAATTTACTCATCACTATAAGCATTATTCCGAAAGCTATAAAAGCGGCTACAAAACCTATGTTCATGAGCGATACCAACTCAGTCAAACTGTCTACGAATACAGTCATTTCACCGTTCATCATTTTAAAGGCTAACGCCATAAGAAATACTGCCGCCGCCAAAAGAACAAATAAAATAATTCCGCCTATGTTGTCTGTAATACCAGATAAACTAGCTATAAATAGGGGCATGAATTCTATAAGTGCCTCCATCCCTTCTGTCATTGAGGTTAACCCCAATCCTATACCGGACATAGCTTCACCTACAAACATCAAGCCCTCGCCCATCAGCAACAATACAAATAATACACCAAGGAATATAATCAGTTCGGGAATATAGGCTGTTATACCGGATAAATTCATCGCCATTTGGAGCATGGATAATCCCAGCTCGGGCAAGAGCGGTATGAGCATAGCCACACCATTTGCCGCCAACAATAATCCATTGCCAAATGCTGCAAAGCTGTTAAACAAATTAGCCGCGCTGTCTATAAGACCGCTTATACTTTGAACCAATCCGCTTATACTGTTTACAGCGGTAGATATTCCCGTGCCTACATCAATCGCCGCTCGTCCTATCTTAGCAAAGCTATCTCCTATTTGACCCGCCGCATTACCGATACTGTTAGCCATATCGCCGAATGACTCGGCTATCCCGTTACAGTCAATAGTATTGTTAATTTGCATATTTTGAGCCGTACCGCCTAGCTCGTCCAGTTTTTTATCACTCTCATTAGCAAATTTTGTAACCGAACCTGTTGTAGATGACACTTTTTTTTGAAAACTATCAAAAACATCTTTAAGCGCCGTTATCTTTCCGATAAACGCGTCAAAATTGGCGGCATTAGCGACTTGCTCTAACCGCTCAAAAGATTCGATCGCACCCGTCATATCTAATTTGCCAAGGTCAACATTTATGTTTTGCGTCGAATTGCGAATCTCTTGCTCTACTTGTCTAATATTGGTGCTCTTATTTATATTAGTATAATTATTCTGTACACCCATTTTTTTACCTCGCTTTTTCTAATTCGCATAGTCTCTCTATATCTCTTAATCCATCCTCAAAAGACTGTTTCTTAGACTTGTTGTACATTTGTTTGATTAGGTCGTTGGGGGATTTCGCTTTTTTGCCGCCGTTAGTGTAATAAGCCGCATAGTAGCCGATAAGTATGGCTTGGGATATATCACCTTTTTGTTTATCCTCTAATCCCGCTATATAGGTGTTAAATTCCCATAGCTCTAAATCCCAAATCTCATTGGGCTTGAGTCCAGCAAGTGCGCCCGTTTTAACTATCTCTACCCAATTCCACTTATCATTACCCAGTGTAGCAGTTTCTTGGATAGAATGCTTTACCCTACTTTGCCGCTCACTTCTTGCAACTTGCGGCTCTTCTCTAACTTTTTTTCAAGTCTTTCTTGCACCTCCTGCTCAGACAGTCCCGGATATTGTAACGCATATAGATATTTTTCTAAATATTCCATAAGGTCGCCCATACCCATGTTATCCTCGCATAGGTCAGCAAATGCGGTTTCGGTCAAATCAGAATTAGCCTTATGCACTCCGACATAAAGTAGCCGCATTTGCTCTTCAATTACCATACTTGTAACCGATTTAATTATGTCAAAAAACGCTCTGCCAAATTGTTTTTCAATTTCCCGAATAGTGCCTAGCGTTGTTTTAACCTCATATTCTTTATCTAATTTAATGTACATTTTGTTTATTCCTCCGATGTTTTTAACTTTTATAATGAGACTTTTTCGGCTCTCCCCAAATCCGCCCCATATGGAGCCTTGTTTTTAAAGGTACAAGACTCAAAAACCTTGTTAAGCTACTACTTTAGGTCTTATTCAGGCGTCCGTGGAGTGACGCCCGGGTATTTTAGTTCATCCACCCCACTAATGCTAATTGAAATATTGCCTTTATCTTCAGCGGATAAGTCAATACTTAATGATTCTATAAGTCCCATACCGCAAAAGCTGACATTCACCCCCGGCTTACTGTGAACTCCGGCATTTGATGCAGGGGCATTCTCAACCTTTCCATTGTCAAAAAGGAAGAACTCACATCTAACCTCACTCCCGCTGTGCATTGCATCGAATAACGCTTTATGTCCCGTTACTCCAGCAGTTCCAAAACAAATTGTACCGTCCGCACTTGCGGTCCAGCTTACTTGCCCCGCAATTTTCTGTTTATGCTTTTTACCTAATTCTGACACTTCAATAAGCTCTCTTGTGTCGTCTACGCTCCAATTGCTTACATAAGCAACCGGTACATTGTCAATTGTTAATTTTCCTGTTAATCCTGTATACATAATAATAATCTCCTTTGATTTGTTTTTTATTGTTATTTGTTTTAGATTTTACTTTAGCGACTTAAAACTAACGGCTAATTGCAATGCCGTTTCACCCTCTTTTGGCTCAATATGCTCAAAGCCGCTGATTTGCACATATCCCGCCTTTATTAGTGCTTCTTTTGCAAAATTAAGATCTCTCTCTAGGATAGCGTAATCCGTACAGCGCATAACCACTTTAAACACCTCGACGGCTATCACCTCGCCACCCATAACAGGTTTGGGACTGTTATAATACGGAGTGTCCTTGGTGCTTGCAAATACAATCTTACCACGAATAACCGACAAGTTATCGTCCGTGTATTTTCCTAATCCAAGATGAATACCCCTAAAAACAATCGGCGTGTAATCACCCCCGCCAAGCACTATTTTTAGTTTCTCTAATACACTCATTTTTCTACTCTCCCAATTTTCTTAACATAGTTAGCTATGGATTTGTTAAGAGGGTCATTACTATTAACAGGAACCAATACATACGATATCTCTTCTCTGCTTTCAAATAAATAGCTTTGGTTTTCTTTGAGAATACGAATTTGCTCATCTAAAGCCGATATATCGCAGTTTTCTTCTAAAGCATCAAAATCGATTAGTGCTTTAACCGCAGTCACATTTTTTGCACCGTTAATCGCGAGAATAGTTTCAACCTTGGATTCAAACAATTCTTTCTCCAATTCCTCTATTCTAACTTTTAAAAGCTGATTTTCTGCAAGACGCTCTTTGAGCAATTCTTTAGTTTCTTTCAAGCATAGATTTATACAATCAAATCTATGCTTTGGAATCATTTGTTCCTCAAATGCTTTAGCCGATAGCTTAGAACTAACCCTCTTTTCAATTTCCATAACTTCTTACTTTTGTTATCGCAGTTGTTTCTGCGTAATGCGTGTATATCGCCACACCCATGCGATTATTGTAATATCTCGACTTTTTTTGTCGATACCCAATTGTAGCATATAATAAAACTATCGTACAAGCACTTTACGGAACCCAATTGGGTACCCTTAATTTTGAACCTAATCAAGAAAAAAATTATTGACCCATACAAAATACATTTCAATAATTTGCTTGTACATGACATTGTTTTTAGACATTTTCCTTGCTTTAGCAATTGCTATTTTGTTGCATTTATAAACAAATTTCTTAATATTTGCACCACCAACCTCTTGTGCAACTTCTTTATATGTCAATCCGCTCTTATTCTCAAATAATAACTCAAAAATATTAAAATATTTTGTCGGTTTTTTTGTATCTACGCTTGCCAAATCCATGCCTTCACTCCAATATCTTACTAAGGAGAATATCTCTTCCATTGCGCCAACAATCGTGACTTCGCTATATTTTTCAACACAAGCTATTTCTTTAGCAAATTCTGAATCAGATTCAGATTTTCTACGCGAGGATATAATAAATTGCAAAAGACTATTTCTTTTGTTCATGTGCTAATCCTCCTCGTATGTTGGAAAATTACAACTTTAACTTGACTTAATAAAATTTAATTTGGTTTACATATAATAAGAAACAAAAAATGTGCAATTTGGTTCGCTTTTTCAAAAAAATAAATAAAAAATAGGACTGATTTTTTCTATCAATCCTATCTATCATTAAATTATATCGTTTTCAATAAACTTTTGTTTTAGTATTTTAATCGCACGCAGGTATATTCTTCGCACAGAAGATTTAGATATCTTCATATCCTCTGCAATTTCTTGAAATGTATCATCAAACAACACATACTTAAAAACAATATCTCTATATTTGTCTTTGAGTTGCCCTAAAATATCTGCTATTAATATATTTTGCTTGACTATATCTGTTATCATCACTACTTCATGTCCCAACTCTTCACTATAACTTAACATATTGCGATTTTTCTTGTTATCTCTTAAATAATTAAGCGTTAAAAATTTTGTTGTTTTGAATACAAACCCATCAAGGTTGTTCACAGATTTAAATTTACCATACCATATTTTTTCCATAACAATATTTACAATATTCTCGGCATCATGAAAATTTTGTGTCATATGAATGGCTACACCCATAATCTTCTTACTGTAGATATTATAGAATTCACGAAATGCCTCTTCCTCGCCATTTTGAATTCTATCCATCAATTTATTGGATTCAGTTTCGTCCATCTTTTGTTGAGTTATTAAAATTATTCTTTTAGAGGTACGCTTCTAAGAGAATAAGAGAGGCATGCCTCTCTTAAAACAAAATTTTATATGCGTATTATACTATGTGACAATATATTTGTCAACCCACCACAAGCGTTGTCCATTTTCAGATTTTAAATTTTATCAGAAAGATAATTCGTCAGCGGTTACAGGAATTATTTTCAATTGAGTTTTGCGAGGAATAGGTTCGGGGTGTTTATCATAGTTCCAAACATACTCTACGGTGCATAAATGCTTTGCAAGCTTCCTGCTGCTCGGATTGTATCATGGGTAGGATTAACACTGCCGCCGACACGCTTACTCTGCCTAACCCCAAATGCATCATACTCATACCTATGATTACCATACTCTGCCAAGTCACCTGCTCTATCCCACCTAAGACTATTACCGCGATAATTACTAAGGATTGCCTAAATTGTCATATCCCCCTGCACTTATACTCCAATCACCTGTCAGCGGCTCTCCCGCAACTTAGTACCCTCAAACCGCCCTAAAGTCACCCTCCCCATTCAATTTGCTACTATTTCGCCCTCATAAAAAGTTTGTATTAGTTTGAGAAATACCTCATTTTCTTGCAAGTAGCAACAAGATTGCGTTTTGTTAGCAACATAATATTGCTTTCCGATATACAACAAGCCACTTAAAGAATGAACATCCGGACTAGGGTTATCTTTGGGCATCTCAATTTCTTGTGTGTTGCGAAACTTGAGTATTAATGCCCCTCTCTCAATTGATACCTTTTCTACATCTTCCCATAAGAGTATTTGCTCCTTGGCATCTAACAAGAAAAACCAATGCGTGTTTACAAATATGCCTTTTGGGGTAAATTTGAATTCGTGTATTTTTTTTGATTGCCCAAAAAGCAGTACTCTCTGCTTGCGACTACCTTCTAACCCCACATCGTACCAGTAATAAATTTTTTCTTTGCTTTCGGGAGTGCCAAAGTCTTTGAGGATTTTCTTGTTTTCTCTACCAGCGGGATTAATTACTCTAGTTGCACCATAAATAAGAATAGATGCTAAAGCTGGAAACACAGATATTGTCATGCCATACCCATACCACGTGTCAAATGATCCAGTTAAACCCTCAATGGCAATAGCACTAGTCAAAAAGACAGCAACGGAAATCCATGATATCCACAACAACAAAACATAAATCCTTTGCCAATTTTTGAATTTCAAAAATTACTCTCCTTTCTATCCTAATAGCCAACCGCCAAAGCGTGACGCCCCCATACCAGATAATGTCGTTGCCACCGAAATCCAAAAGTCTGCATTGCTAGCAGTTTTTACCATAGCACTAGATAGCATTACTCCCGGATTAGTCCCGACTGTCGTAACTATAGCTTTGTTTGCAGCCAAGTTCCCCACTGCACCTTTTGCAGTAGCCGCTAGTGACACTGTTCCGAAAGAAATGCCTGCACCCATTACACCCCTTGCTAGAATGTTACCGACATTCCAACCATTACCGGCTATCGCTTGATTTGCAATTTCGCCAACAGCACTCGCACCAAACCCAATAACCGCTGCCTGCAAAGGTATTTTTGCGAGCCCACCAATACCACCCGACAATCCACCAAACACAACGTCTAATCCGACTTGCCCCCAGCTAATGCCACCAAAGAAGCCGTTGCCTTGGCTCATTCCTGTAAAGCCTTGACTCATTATACTTGAGCCACCCATTACAATAGCTCCTTGACCTATGCCTATCCCAACCTTTGCAACCTTCGCCCCCTTAGCCAATTTCAAAAGCGGTGCGGCTGCACCCTTTGTAGCAATGATTAATAATGCCATACCACCCCAGAACAAAAGATTTTGCCACCAAGACCAACCACTACGACTTTGCTCTTGTTGCCATTCGGGAATATACAATTCTGGATAGCCCCATGTCGGCGGAGTAAAGAAATTACCCACACCAGGAAATATATCCAGCGGATTAGGTGCTCTATGCATATAGCCACCCGTTGTCTTTGCCTCATCCAATGCTGCATTAATCACGTGCCCTAATCTCGGATCATAATATCTACCGCCCATGTAGAATAAATTAGATTCTTCGTCATAATACTGCCCTCTCCATCTCCATGGATTGACTATCCCAACATTATTCTCATGTCCTGATATTAAGCACTTCTACTGACTAATACTGTTTGAATATTCTTCTTATTAAAAAGATTGTCATTTTCTAACTAAGTCCTGTCATGTTTCAATTTGTTTGTAACGGCATTAAACTAAGCAAATCTTTAATGCGATTATTAATCTCTGGTGGTGCATATTTTTCGATGGCTTCTAGTAACTTTTTTTCAATATTTATGCTTATTATATTTTTTATATCATTTGTAATTTCTTTACTGAAATTCAATAGCACCCCTAATTTACGAATATCCTTCATACTTTTTAATTTCAAAATCTCATCATCTGTAATATCACAAAATTGAAGTGTTTTAGATTTTAAATCTACTTTTCTAAGCTCGATTATTTTCATTTCTCCCCACTTTATTGATATTGTTCCAAAATTTAACTCAAGCATGCCCTCATATGATATTACAAGTTTAAGGACAAACATTCCTAAGGCTATTCCAAAAAACAGGAAACTTATAACTAATAATGAAATCCCTATAGAATAAAGAAAAATTCGATTAGTCCAGTTGCTAAAATTTACGATTATAAAAAAGCCTACTAGTAGGGCAAAGAAAAACCAAACGCCGTTCCCCATATACAAGATGCCGCCATGCCTATATCTGCCGCCTATATAATAGTTGTCGCTCTCGACTGGGTTCGCTATGGTATCCACCAATTTGACCCTGCATAAGAGGTGTTGTTTTACTCACATTTCGCATTAGAGTCTGTATAACCGCCTACAACGCCCGATTGCTTTTATCTTAGTATAGTCTTGATAAAGCAAATTCGGGCGTATAGAGCGCTTATCGACTCGGCACTACTCAAACGAATTTTTTATTTATTGTCTGGGTTCATCGGTTACATCGCTTGTCTTTTCCTGTTGTATATTGTTTGTGGGCTTCTTCTTTATTGCTCCTACAATTCCCATTACAGCGCCTACCGTGAATACTACAATCACTATTGCAATTATTGCTAAGACAAACAATATTGAGGCTTGGTCTGAAGCATCACGCAGATAGATAGATGTTGAAACAATAAAGGTTTCTGCAATTGCGTAAACTGCTGTAAACACCCCCAAAACTATGAGACAAAATGCAGAGGTCAATGCAAATAAATATAGCCAAGCTTTTTTAGGTGTACGATCATCATCCTTGCTATTCCGCTCTTGTTTATTTTTGTTGGATTTTATTTTTGATACAACTAATATTACTAACGCTACAACAATTATTACAACACCCGCTATCGCATAGAGAGCATTGTTGTCAAGGGCTGCCGCCACACTCGCAAACACAAAAATTGCCAAGATGGATAAAGATATTAGAATACTTTCTGTTAGCGACGGTTTTTTAAACTTGTCTTTGTTATCCTTTTCATCGGATTTTTTACCAACAAAAAATAGCAAACCAAATATTGCCACACAAAAAATCCAATATATTATAGCGACTATTAACAGTCCTGTCCAAAAAACGCTGTTGAACATTTTATACTAATTGTACTCCTAATGCACTAAGCAGTTCTATTAAGAATGCGGGAATGCCTTTCAGCTTAAAAGTTGCCCCAGCCAATGCTCCTGTTCCAAATGCTATCCCAAGACCTCCCCAACTAAAATTACCAGCAGGAATATTTTCAGCAAGATAAAATCCCGTAGATACACTTGCCTGTACTGCTGCCTGAATACCCGCATGCTTTAATAATGTTCTGCCCGTAGCACCAGCAGGTGAAAGTGCGCTAATTTTCCCACCAAGACCAGCACCCAATCCACCGAAAAACGACGAAATACCTAAGTTGAAAAAATCCATTGCTCCCATGTCGCTAAAACCTCTTGTACTAATGCCCGTTCCTATCATGTTTCCTGCACCTACTGCAACGCTAGGTGCAATACTACCTTTAAGAGTTGCTCCCAACCCAACAGCGGCTGTTTTTTTAACTCCCACCTTTATAGCCACACCCGCAACAATTTTTGCCCCAATGCCAAATGTTAAAACACCTACTGCAACAGCACCTAAAGTCACACCTAACGCTATCCAGAAATTTCGCCATGACCAACCGCTACGACTTTGCTCTTGTTGCCATTCTGGAATATATAACTCGGGATATCCCCATGTCGGCAGAGCAAAGAAATTACCCACGCCGGGGAATATATCCAGTGGATTAGGCGCGCTATACATATAGCCACCCGTTGCATTCGCCTCATCCAATGTTGCATTAATTATATGTCTTAATCTCGGATCATAATATCTCCCGCCCATGTAGAATAAATTAGATTCTTGGTCATAATACTGTCCTCTCCATCTCCATGGATTGACTATCCCCATATTATTCTCATGTCCTGACATCACCACCCCTACTCTAGAGTCAAAGATAACTACACCGCTTGCATTAAGAACCCTATGATTGCCCCAAGTATCATATACATATCTTGCCTGCAACACGCCGTTTTGGAACACTCCCACCACATCTCCTAATGCATTATATGTCAAGTGTATGTGAGTTGTGGGATGTCCGATACGCACCCACTCAAATCCCGTTACTCCTATCAAACTGTAATGATATCTCAAACTTTGGCTAACTGTAGGTCTATCCTCTCTATGGATTATTCCACCATCGGTATAGTATATCGCTGTAAGTGTGCCGTCTATACTCCCACTACGCTTCTCCTGTCTTATACCCACCGCA
>Ga0123355_10004313_pt1 | contig 20684 bp, 24 predicted proteins | sample TergutEmb28metaG_3_FD_89872 | JGI IMG/M metagenome (GOLD analysis project Ga0123355, IMG submission 89872) | Embiratermes neotenicus P1 segment gut microbial communities from Petit-Saut dam, French Guiana - Emb289 P1 | ecosystem: Host-associated > Arthropoda: Insects > Digestive system > Gut ...
GGTTTTGCGACGCTGGGTTTTGCGACACGATGCTGCCGGGGGCCGGGCTGGCGGGGATGCTGGCCGAGGCGACGGTCGACGGGTACGCGGACCTGTCCGATGATGAGCTGGCCGGGGTGCTGCGGGCCTGGCAGCGGCAGGCCGCCCACGGCCAGGCGTGCCTGGCTGCCGCGGTGCGGGCGCTGGCGGGCCGGCGGGCGGCCGGGTCGTCGCGGGCGGCCGAGCATGTCGCTGATGAGCTGGCGGCGGAGCTGACGCTAACCGGACGGTCGGCAGGCCGGCTGCTGGAGCTGGCGGCGGGGCTGGGCCGCCTGGACGAGGTCCGCAGCGCGGTGCTGTCGGGGTTGATCGACTGGCCGCGGGCATGCGTGTTCCTCGACGAGCTCGCCGTCGTGGATGACCGGACGGCCGGTGAGATCTCGGCCCGGCTCGTCGACCCCGCGGCGGGGTGGACGACCGGGCAGCTGCGCGCTGCGCTGGGCCGGGCGGTGCTGGCCGCCGACCCGCTCGCCGCCGAGCGGCGCAAGAAGGAGAGCCGTAAGGAGGCCCGGGTCGAGCTGTGGCGCGAGGGGTCGGGCAACACGGCGCTGGCGGGGCGGGAGCTGCGGCCGGCCAGCGCGATCATGCTCGACAAGAAGCTGACCTCCGACGCGGCGTGGCTGGCTGCCTGCGGCGTGCCCGGCACCAGGGACCAGCTGCGGTCGCTGGCCTACACCACGCTGCTGTCCGGCCGCGACCTCGCCACGATCCTCGACGACCCCGAATCGTGGCCCCGGCAGAGCGAACAGCCCGGCGGACAGGCCCCGGACGGTGCGGACGCCCCGGCGGGCGGCACCGGTGATCCCGCACACCAGACGCTGTCCACCAGCCGCTCAGGCAGCCCGGCGCCGGCTCCGCACGCGGGCGGCAGCGGCGATCACGCGGTCGCCGACAGGCCGGGACGCTGCCCGGCCCCGGGCAGCGACAGCGGGTCCGGCGAGGGCTTGGGCCGGGACACGACCGGGACCCAGATCCGGCCTGCCGCTCGCGAGCCGGCTGCGGGCAGCGTTCACCTGACCATGCCGCTGTCAGCATTCGCGGGCGGCGCACAGCCAGGCGAGGTGGCCGGCCACGGACCCGTCGACGCTCAGACCAGCCGCGAACTCGCCGGCCTGCTCGCCCGCGACCCGGCCACCCGGTGGTGCCTGACCGTCACCGGCCCCGGCGGTCAGGCAGTCGCGCACGCCTGCGCGCGGCGCGGCCCCGCCCGCGGCGAGCCAGTCATCACCTGGGCAGCCGGGCTGCGCAATCGGCTCGTCGTCCTGGACACGGGAGCATGCGAGCACGCCCGCCAGTCAGCGGGGTATGTGCCGCCGCCCCGGCTCCGCCACCTGATCACCATCAGGCAGCGGACCTGCGCCTTCCCCGGCTGCCGCCGCCCCGCCCGCCAATGCGACCTGGACCATACAATTCCGTTCGAAAATGGTGGCCTGACCTGTCTGTGTAACCTGGCGCCGCTGTGCCGCCGGCACCACAGGGCTAAGCAGGCGCCGCGCTGGCACCTCACCCAGGACCAGCCCGGCCACATGACCTGGCAGCTGCCCAGTCGCCGCGAATACCACACCACCGGTGACACCTACCTCGGCTGAGCGTGCCCTACCTCGGTGACCTGGTCCCCGAGCAGCCGGACATGCCGAGCCCCTGTGTCGGCCTGTCCGGCTGCCCACGTTCGCTAACCGCCAGCGCGGCGATCAATCCGGGCCTAGTCGATGCTGCGGCCCCGACGCCGGCTACCTCAAGGGGAGCCCTCCCCATCCTGGGAATCCTCCCCGGATGGGGAGGAGCTGCGGCACCGGCGGGTCATACTTTGGGGACAGGGGTTGCTTCGGACGGGATTTCATGCTGCTGATCGTGATGTTCGAGACGGGCACGTGGCGCGTGCCGTCGACTGAGCGCTGTACTTTCGGGCGGGCTACGACGTGCGACATCGTGCTGCCGAACGGTGACCGCGGGGTGTCACGCAACGCGGGCAGCTTCGACTTCCAGCACGGCTCGTGGTGGCTGACCAATGCCAGCGCGTCGTCGATGCTGTACGTGACGGGCGACCTCGGCTTCCGGGCCGACCTGCCGCCCGGCATGCAGCTCCCGCTCCAGCAATGGCACGCCAAGGTCCGGCTCGACGGCGTGGTCTCCAGCTATACGCTGCGGCTGAGGTTGCCTGACCTCGACGACGAGGCTGAGCCGGCCACAGACGGCGATGAGCCGGTTGCTGCGGAGCGGGCGCCGGAGCGCCAGGTCACCGCCACCAGGCTGCGGGCTCCGCTCAACGCCTCGGACCGGCTGGTGCTGGCCGCCCGGTTCGAGGAGTACCTGACCTGGAAGCACTCGGCAGCAGCGGCGCCGCGCAGTGCCCGGGATGCGGCGGCCCGGATCGGCTGGGAACCGCACGCGGTCGCCAAGAGATGCGAGAACATCCGCAACCGGTACCTGCGCATCGGCGTGCCTGGCTTGCGCGGGCCACGCGCCCTCGAGGAACTCGCCGCGCTGCTCATCTCTACGGGCGAGCTGACCTCCGACGATCTCCGCCGGCTGCCGGCTACGCCGCCAGAGACCGCTTGACCTGCCGACCGCCGGTCGAGACGCCGGTCACGTTGGCCGGGTCGGACAGCAGGGTGACGTCGGCGAGCGGATCGGCGGACAGCGTGATCACGTCGGCTTCGTAGCCTGCGGCGAGCCCGATCCGCTCCAGGCGCGATGCTGGCGTGATCAGCCCACGAGGGTCTTGACCGCGGCCGCCAGCTCGGCGAGCGCCTTCTTGGCGTCGGCGAAGTACATGCTCGTCTTGGGGTCGACGTACAGCTCGTTGTCGATCCCGGCGTAGCCGTGGCCCATCGAGCGCTTGATGACGATGATGCTGTGGGCCTGGTCGACGTCGAGGATCGGCATCCCGGAGATGGCCGTGCCTGGCCGGCGCGCTGCCGGGTTGGTGACGTCGTTCGCGCCGATGACGAGCGCCACGTCTGCGCGCGCGAACTCCGGGTTGATCTCGTCCATCTCCTTGAGCTGCGGATACGGCACGTTCGCCTCCGCCAGCAGCACGTTCATGTGGCCCGGCATCCGGCCTGCCACCGGGTGGATCGCGTAGCTCACCTCGACGCCGCGTGACTCCAGCAAGTCGGCCAGGGCTGCCACCTCGTGCTGTGCCTGGGCGGCGGCGAGGCCGTAACCGGGCACGATGATGACCTTGGACGCGTAGGCGAGCTGGATCGCCGCGTCGTCCGCGGCGATGGCCTTCACGTCGCCACCCGGGCCGCCCGCGAGTGCAGCCGCCGTGTCGCCGGTGCCGAAGCCGCCGAGCATGATGTTGCGGATCGACCGGTTCATCGCGTCGGCCATGAGCTTGGTCAGGATGCCACCGGAGGCACCCACCAGCGCACCTGCGATGATCATCGCCCAGTTGCCGATGACGAAACCGGCCATCGCGACCGCGGTGCCGGTGAACGCGTTCAGCAGCGAGATGACGACGGGCATGTCCGCGCCGCCGATCGGCATCACCATCGAGACGCCGAAGATGAGCGCCGCCAGGATCACGATGCTCAGCAGCGCGGTATTCGGCGCGGCGATGAGGTACGCGCCGAGCCCGACGCCGACCGCCGCGACCACCAGGTTCACCACCCGCGCGCCGGGGAACGTGACCGGCGCCGAGGTGATCACGCCCTGTAGCTTGCCTGCGGCGATGATCGACCCGGAGAAGGTGACGCCGCCGATGATGACGTCCAGCAGGGTTGTCACGGAGGTCGTCGCGGATACGGCCGCGCCTGCCGTCATGTAGTCGTGGATGCCGACGAGGGCGGCCGCGCCGCCGCCGACCGCGTTGAACATGCTGACAAGCTGCGGCATCGCAGTCATCTGCACGTTCCGGGCCGAGTAGAGCCCGAGGGCGCTGCCCACCAGCGCCCCCGCAAGCATGACGATCCAGCCGGTCACGCTGATGAGGTTGTCGTGCACGATGACGGCGAGCGTCGCCGCGATGGCGACTGCCATTCCGGCGGTCGAGGCCTGATTGCCGCGCCGCGCCGTCGCGGGCGTGTTCATCAGGTGCAGGCCGAACACGAAGCTCGACGCGGCCAGCAGGTAGATGATCTGGATCGTCCAGGCGAAGTCGCTCATGCCGCCCGACCAACGTCGTGGTGGCCGTTCTGACTCGAGCCGTTTGCTGCGACGGTGTCGGCCGGGATCGGTCGCCGGCGGAACATCTTGAGCATGCGGCCGGTGACTACGTAGCCGCCCACAACGTTCGCGGCGGCGAACGCCGCGGCGAAGAACGCGATGATGTAGCCGACGGCATTGTTCGCCGTGACGGCTATCAGCATGGCGCCGGCGAGCACGATGCCGTGGATCGAGTTCGCGGCTGACATCAGCGGCGTGTGCAGCGTGGCCGGCACCTTGCTGATGACCTCGAAACCTACCCACAGGCTGAGCACGAAAATGGCGACGTCGACGAGCAGCGCCGGGTACATCAGGCCTCCGGTTCGTTGGTGTGCGAGAGGGCGGGATGCACGATGGCGCCATCCCGCGTGACGATGACGCCGGCCAGCAGTTCATCGTCGCCGTCGAGCGCGAGTGCGCCGTCGGAGATCAGGGCGAGCAGTAGCGCGGTGATGTTGCGCGCGTACATGGTGGACGCCGCGGTCGGCATGCTGGAAGCCAGGCCTGCTGCGCCGACGATGGTCACGCCGTTGTCGGTCACGACGGTCTGGCCCGGCTCCGAGCCGACCACGTTGCCGCCGAGGGAGCTTGCCCCCATGTCCACGATGACTGAGCCAGCGGCCATGGCCTTCAGGGCGTCCTCGGTCACCAGCAGCGGCGGACGCCGGCCGGGGACCTGTGCCGTCGTGATGATCACGTCGTGGCGCGCGATATGGCCGGCCAGTTCCTCCTGCTGAGCCAGCCGCTCGTCCTCGGTCAGTTCCCGCGCGTAGCCGCCTTCGCCCGATGCCGGGCCGACAGTGCTCAACTCGATGAAGCTCGCGCCGACCGATTCGGCCTCGGTCCTGGTCTCTGGCCGGACGTCGTAGGCACTGACGAGCGCGCCGAGCCGACGCGCTGTGCCGATGGCCTGCAGGCCCGCTACGCCGACGCCGAGCACGAGCACCCTGGCGGGCCGGGCGGTCCCCGCCGCGGTGATGAGCATCGGGAAGAACCGGCCATACTCGGCCGCGGCGATCAGGGCGGCCTTGTAGCCGGCGATGTTGGCCTGCGAGGACAGCGCGTCCATGGGCTGGGCCCTGGGCAGGGTGCGCGGAAGCATGTCCAGGCTGATGGCCGTGACGCCAGCGCCTGCCAGCGCCTGCACGAGGTCGGGGTCGGTCAGCGGGGACAGCATGCCGATGAGCACTTGGCCGGGCCGCAACGCTGCCACCGCGGCGGCGTCGGGCTTGCCGACCGTGAGCACGACATCAGCCACGAGGGCCTCGGATCGGCTCACGACACCGGCGCCTGCCTCGGCGTAGCCGTCGTCGGTGAACCAGGCCCGGTCGCCGGCCCCGGCCTCGACATCGACGTCGACACCGGCGGCGCGCAGCTTGCTGAGCACCTCTGGGACCAGAGCCACGCGCCGCTCGCCGGGCGCGGTCTCCTTGACCACGGACACCTTCATACGCAGACCTCATCACTCAGGGGCGCCTGGGGGGCTTAGCAGCCTACATGAGGCCACCTTTTTATTATGAACGCTGATTCGGTTGCTCTCCGTGAAGGGGCCTAGGTCCTTTGTAGCGGGTGTCTCAGCACTCGACTAAAGCGCCGCCCGCCGCGGTACGGCCTTATACGCAGCGGGTATGGTTCCCTCGGACTTGCCGCGGGGAGAGAGGGGCGTGGATGCCTGACTTCGTGCCGTCGCCGGAAAGTAGTGGGCTGGCGGCCGAGCTGGCAGAAGCGCGACGGAGGATGGCCTCACTCGACCTGCCGCGGCCGCTGGCGGCCCGGCTGCACCGACAGTTCATCGCGATCTGCGATGCGGTGAAGGCTCCCGGCGCGGACGAGGCGAGCGGAGAGCGCAGGCTCGCCGCATTCCTCGCGGTGCTTGAGCGGATGGCCAGGGGGACTACGGGGGAGCAAGAACATGAACAAGAGGGACCTGATCGACGCGGTTTCCGGGCGGATGGGCGATAAGAAGACGGCGACCGAGGCTGTCAACGCGGTACTCCAGACCATTCAGGAGACCGTCGCGAGCGGCGACAAGGTGTCGATCTCCGGCTTCGGGGTGTTCGAGAAGCAAGTCCGCGCGGCCCGGACGGCGCGAAACCCGGCGACCGGGGCGGCTGTGAAGGTGCCGAAGCAGTCAGTGCCTAAGTTCCGCGCCGGGGCGGACTTCAAGGCGATGGTCAACGCGAGGCGAGCCAGTCGCAGTCGCGCCCGCTAACCGCGCACGGCCGCGCACCGCGAGGGCGAGGCCAAGCTGGACGATCGTGATCAACATCACAGGCGTCACAGCGCCCCAGGTGCCCCGCAGCGCGGCCCCGGACGCCGCCATGAACGACCAGATGAACACGATGACCCCGGCCGCGACGCCGAGGCCAGCGAGCGCGGCCGGGCCGAGGCCGAAGTGACGCCGAACCCGGAGGGTGACGGCGGTGGCGGGCCCGGCGATGACGACGCATGCGAGCAGCGCGCTCGCTGACGCCTGCGAGAGCAGCGCGCCTGCTGCGGCGTGGCTATGGCGCTCGCTGATGAGTACCGCCAGGACGGCGGTGGTGATCAGCCACGTGCCGGCCACGGTCACGAGCCAGACCAGGCCGACTCGGCGTCGGATCACCGCAGGCCGGGGCGTTTCTTCAGGGCGGTCTGGAGGAGCCTGTCGATGACCTGAGGGAACGGCAGGCCGGTCGCCTCCCACATCTTCTGGAAGTACGACGCAGGCGACAGGCCGGGCATGGTGTTGATCTCATTCACGAAGATCTCGCCACGGCGGGTGTAGAAGAAATCCACCCTGGCCAGCCCTTCGCAGGAGACGGCGTCGAACGCGGCCGCGGCGAGCCGGCGGATCTCCGCGAGCGCCGAGTCCGGGATGGGCGCCGGGATTACCATCCCGCTCGCCGGGTCCAGGTACTTGGCTTCGAAGTCCCAGAATTCCTCGCCTCCGTCAACCAGTAGCTGACCGGGCATGCTCGTGTCCGGCGGGGCACCATCGATGCCCTCGAGCACTGAGACCTCGACCTCGGCTGCGTCGATGGCGGCTTCGACGAGGACTTTCGGGTCATAGTGGCGAGCGGTCGTGATCGCCGCACGCAGGTCATCCATGGTGTGCGCCTTCGAGGTGCCGATGCTGGAGCCGCCCCTGGCGGGCTTGACGAACAGCGGCCAGCCCAGCGCGTCGATGTCCTCGAGCACGCGCTTGGCTTCCACCGACTGCGGCTCGCTCGTCACGTCGGGCCAGTCCCGTTCCCGGACCACGACGAACGGCCCGACCGGCAGGCCGCGCGCGGCGAAGATCAGCTTCATGTACTCCTTGTCCATGCTGACCGCGCTCGCCAGCACGCCGGCTCCGACGTAGCGGACACCGGCCATCTCGAGCAGGCCCTGGATCGTGCCGTCCTCGCCGTAGGGGCCGTGCAGCACTGGTATGACAACGTCGACATCGCCGAACAGGCGCGGGATCTGAGCGGGCGCCGTCGCCACCACGTCACCACCGGACCACGGCACGACATCTGCACCTGGCTCGGCGACGGCGGCCACGCTGGGTAGCTTGCCGTCGGTGACAGTCAGCCGCTCCGGTGCGTCGGCCACCTGCACCCAGTTGCCCTCGGTCGTGATGCCGACCGGGATGACCTCGTAGCGTGACCGGTCAATAGACGACAGCATGTTGCCGCCGCCCATGCAGGACACCTCGTGCTCGGGGCCGCGGCCGCCGAACACGACGGCGACCCTGATCTTGCGCTGCTGCGTCACGACTCCTCCAACCTCGGTAGGTGCCCGTGCTTCAGAGGCCGTAACGCTCGGGCTTGGCCGATCTGCTCGCGAGCAGCATCACGGCCTCGCCGATTTCCATGCCGTCGTGCATCACGGCGGCGATCACCTCAGTGATCGGCATTTCCACACCGCGCTCGCGGGCCAGATCGCGCACCGATTCCGATGACTTCACGCCCTCGACCGTCTGAGTCGTGCTCGCGATCACTTCTTGCATCGACATGCCCCGGCCGAGCTTCTCGCCGAAAGCCCGGTTCCTGGCCATCGGCGAGCTGCAGCTGACAACCAGGTCGCCGAGGCCGGCCAGCCCGGCGAAGGTGTGCTGATCGGCGCCGAGCGCGGCGCCGAGCCGCGCGATCTCGGCGAGCCCTCGCGTAATGAGCATCGCCCTGGTGTTGTCCCCGAGGCCCATCCCGGCCGCAATGCCCACGGCAAGCGCGATCACGTTCTTCACCGAGCCGCCGAGTTCGCAGCCGACGACGTCGGGGTTGGTGTAGGGGCGGAAGTACGCGGTATGGGATGCCATCTGCAGCCGCTCGGCGACGGCCTCGTCAGCGCACGCCACGACGGTCGCGGAGTACTGCCGTACGGCGATCTCCGGCGCCAGGTTCGGTCCGGAGACCACCGCGATCCGGTCCGGGCCGGCGCCGGTCACGTCGGCGATGACCTGGCTCATCCGGTCGCCCGTGCCGAGCTCGATGCCCTTCATGAGGCTGAGGATTACCGCAGCAGGAGGCAGGTGGTCGCGCCAGTGCAGGAGGTTCTGCCGCAGCGACTGCGCTGGGATCGCCAGCACCACGAGATCGGCGCCCTCTAGTGCTGCGGCCGGATCGGCGGTGGCCCGCAGGCTGTCTGTCAGCGTGATGCCGGGCAGGTACCGCTGCGAGATATGGGTGGCATTGATCTGCTCGGCCAGCCCGGGCTCCCGGCAGTAGAGCGCGACAGGCGTGCCCGCATCACAGAGCACCTGGGCAAACGTCGTGCCCCAGGAGCCGCCGCCGAGCACCGCGGCTTTCACGGCGCAGGCGTCCCTGGCTCGTCGGCCTTCTGGAGCGCCCGCATGTCCTGCCGCAGCTTCCTCCTGGCAACCGCGGGGTGGTAGAAGGATGCGGGCGGCTGCTCGCCGCGCAAGCCGCCGAGCATGCCGGCAATCTCGGTCATGATCTTGTCGGTGGCAGCTCTGAGCACGGGGTTCGCCAGCGGCTGGCCCTGGAATTCGGACAGGTCTACCGGCGGGCCCGCCACGACACGGACGGTCGTGCGCGGCAGGAACTTCGGCACCCACTTGCCGTACGGCAGGATCTTCTGCGCGCCCCAGTTCGCCACCGGTACTACCGGGACCGCGGATTCCAGCGCGAGGCGCGCCACGCCGGTCTTGGCCACCATCGGCCACAGCTCCGGATCCCTGGTGGCGGTGCCCTCCGGGTAGAAGATCACGCAGGAGTTCGTCTCGGCGACCAGCTTGGCGGCCTGCTTCAGGACGAGGGCAGCGTCGGCCTGGCCTCGGTAGACCGGCAACTGGCCAAGCCACCCGAGGATGGGCCCGAGCACGGGAATGTGGAAGAGCGTCGACTTGGCCAGGAAGACCGGGTACCTGCCCGATCGGTCGGCGAACCGCGCGACGGCGAAAATGTCCATGTACGACAGGTGGTTGGCGGCCAGGATGACCGGGCCCTGTGCCGGGATGTGCTCCTGGCCGGCGAAGTCCAGGCCCATCATCAGTGAGATCCCGGGCCGAAGAATGATCTTGGAAACGGTCCGCCAGGCGCTGGAGTAGCTGCCGTCGGCCGACGTCCGTGCCTTCTTGCCTGCCATCGGTTCCCTCCGCCGCCTGGGCTGCCTGGGAGGATCATACGCATGGCACCGGACTCCGAGGCTCCCCTTGCCTGGTCGCTGGTGGTCCCCGTCAAAGTACTCGCCCAGGCGAAGTCGCGGCTCACCGGGCTGACTGGTCAGCGCCGGTCGCAGCTCGCGCTGGCGATGGCGGCCGACACCATCGCGGCAGCGATCCGGGCGGACGGCGTCGCTGCGGTGCTGGTGGTGACGGACGATCCGGAGGTCGGCGATGCAGCCAGGCATCTCGGTGCGATCGTGCTCGCCGACGAGCCGGCGGCCGGCCTCAACGATGCGCTGAGCCACGGCGCCACTCACGCACGGGCCCGGTGGCCGGACCGCGGGGTGGCCGGCCTTGCCGCCGATCTGCCGGCGCTGCGCCCCGACGAACTCACGACGGCGCTAGCGGCGGCGGCGACCCTGTCCGTCGCGTTCGTGCCCGACGCGGCCGGAACCGGCACCACTCTGTATGCCGCTGCCCCAGGGTCGCAGTTCCGGCCCCGGTTCGGCCGGCTCTCCCGACGCCAGCACCTCGCTGACGGCGCTGCCGAGATCGGGAGCGCCGCGGGCCCGCAGCTAGCCGGGCTCCGCCACGACGTTGACACGGTGGATGACCTGCGGCAGGCGACCGCAATCGGCCTGGGTCCGCGCACCAGGGCAGTCCTGGCCCTCGATAGCCACATCCTCCCGTAGCGGCGCCGGGGGTTCACGGGGGCTGACCCCCGTGGGTCTAGATGTGGACGATCGGGCAGGTAAGGGTTCTGGTAATGCCGGTGACGCCCTGAATCTGCGCGACGACCATCCGGCCGAGTTCGTCGACATTGTCCGATTCTGCCCGGACGATGACGTCGTAGGGCCCGGTGACGTCGTCGGCCTGAGTCACGCCGGCGATCTTTCCGATTGCGGAGGCTACCTCGGCGGCCTTCCCGACCTCAGTCTGCACGAGAATGTAAGCCTGCACCATTGCGCCCCTCCACACTCGTGGGATTCTTTGCCATCGGGTCGCTGGGTTGGTTCGATTCTGGGGGGTTCACGGGAGGCGAGCCCCCCGTGGGTTCTAACGCTATCGCGGGAGGCCGTCATTACCGTTGCCGACCTTGGTGAATTTGGCCTGATCGCACAGATCCGGGCGCTGGTTCCGCCGGAGCCGGACGGCGTCCTCGGCATCGGCGACGACGCGGCGGTGCTGCCGGCCCCGGGTGGCCGGACCGTCGTCAGCACGGACCTGCTAGTCGAGGGCAGGCACTTCCGGCGCGACTGGTCGAGCGCCGCCGACGTCGGGGTCAAGGCAGCAGCCCAGAACCTCTCCGACATCGCGGCGATGGGAGCAGCGCCGACGGCACTACTGCTTGGCCTCGCGGTGCCCGGCGACACGGCGGTGGCCTGGGTTCTTGAGCTGGCGGCCGGCCTGCTTGCGGAATGCCAGCGGGCCGGGGCGGTGCTGGCCGGCGGCGATGTCACCAGCGCGGACTCCGTCATGCTCGGCATTACCGCGGTCGGGGACCTGGCTGGCAGGCCGGCGGTGACCCGGAGCGGGGCCCGGCCGGGCGACGTCGTCGCGGTCAGCGGAGTGCCAGGCCGGTCCGCCGCGGGACTGGCCCTGCTGGAGGCGGGCCTCGATCCCGCCGAAGGCGAGCGGGCTGACCTGGTCGCGGCGCACCGGCGGCCGCAGCCCGACTACGCGGCTGGCATATCGGCGGCCGTTGCAGGCGCCACATCGATGATCGATGTCAGCGACGGGCTGGTCGCCGATCTCGGTCACGTCGCCGCGGCCAGCGGTGCATGCGTCGACATCCACCAGGCCAGCCTGGCCAACCAGAGTCTGGAGGCCGCGGCTGCCGTGCTCCGGGCTGACTGGCGCACGTGGGCGCTGAGCGGGGGCGAAGATCACATCCTGGCAGCATCGTTCCCTTCCCATGCGGGTGTCCCGCAGGCGTGGACCGTCATCGGTCACGTCCGGGAAGGGAGCGGGGTGCTCGTCGACTCGCAGCTATTTCACGGTCGGGGCGGCTGGGACCACTTTTCAGCAAAATTACGTAGCAGCAGCGTTGACAGTTTTCGTGGCCGAGAGTCATGACTGCTTGATATAACCCCCTTGATGCCCCGGCACCGCAGTAGCGCACCACGCCCCCGGACGTTCTGGCCCGCAGCCCAACAGTCGGCTCGCCGCGTCCCGGTTCGTGCTGCGAGCCACCGGGCGGGACCCGGTCACGCACGGCCTGCCGGCGGGCCTGAGTGGCCACGGCGGCTAGCCCGCAGCCAGCGCCGGATTATGAAGCGGGCGGGACGCCGGCTACTGGTTTCGCCTTGGTTCGCGGTGGGGGCCGGCGTCGTCATCGCGACTGGGGCCATCCTGTACACGCCGCACGCCAACCTGAATTTCAATCGCGCGATTCAGGTACACCAGTGCACGCAGGCCGAGTGCGGTCAGGCGGTCCCAGAGGGTGGCGCGTCGCTGATGCCGCCCGGCCTGGGTGGCGGGGAACCGATTCCGTCGCCGAGCCCGCCTGCCCCCCTCGCTGGCATGACTTTCTCGTACCAGGTGGTGCAGTCGAGCCAGGACCAGTTCATCATGCAGATCACGATCCACTCGACCCACAGCCTCGGCTCATGGAAGCTGTCGTTCGTCATCCCGGGGGCCACAGCGGTCTACGTCCCCGATGCACGCTGGCAGCAGTCCGGCAGCGACGACGGCGGCACGGTCAGCAACTATTACGGGGGCACCGACTCCGCTGGCTACGCTCCGATTTCCGGGCACCAGCCTGCAGGCAACGGCGGGAACGGCGACACTGTGGAGTTCGCGGTTCACGGCACGGGCAAGGCCAGCGCCCCGGTCCACTGCCTGTACAACGGGAACGCATGCACGATCAGGCTCTCGCCCCACACTGAGGCGAGCTGGCCGGGCTCTGGATGACCCGCATGATGTTCTAAATTGAAGCTCATGCCGACCTCGCCACCCCGGGTTCTCGCCATCGCGGGCTCGGACTCTGGCGGCGGGGCAGGCATCCAGGCTGACCTGAAGACCATGCTGGCCCTCGGCGTGCACGGCATGTCTGTCATCTGCGCCGTGACCGCGCAGAACTCGGTCGGTGTGCAGGGCTACTGGGAGCTGCCACCGGAGGCGGTCCGGGCCCAGCTCGAGTCCGTGCTCGGCGACATCGGCGCCCAGGCCGTCAAGACCGGGATGCTGGCGTCGCCGGTGCTGGTCGCGACGGTGGCGGAGGCGCTCGCGGAGGTGGCGGCGCCCATCGTGATTGACCCGGTCGCGGTGTCCAAGCACGGGGACAGCCTGCTGACGGCGGGCACACTAGAAGAGATGAGGGAACGGCTCCTGCCGCTGGCCACGGTCGTCACACCCAACCTGCTCGAAGCCGAGTTGCTGACCGGCATGAGCATCGGGGCCGAAGAGCAGATGCTGGCTGCCGCCCGCGCCATCCTGGCGATGGGACCGCAGTGGGTGCTCATGAAGGGCGGCCACCTGCCTGGGAAGCCGGTCGATCTGCTGGTGTCCGGTCAGGAGGTGATCCGCTTTCCCGGCGAGCGCATCGCGAGCGTGCACACGCACGGCACCGGCTGCACGCTGGCCTCAGCCATCGCGTCCCGGCTCGCTTTCGGCGACAACGTGGCCACGGCGGTCAAGGCGGCGAAGGAATATGTCACCGGCGCCATCGCGTCGGGATTCCCGCTGGGATCCGGGATCGGGCCGGTGGACCACGGCTGGCGGATGCGGGCCGCCGCGGACCTGCGCTAGCGCTGTACTAGTCGGGCAGCCTAGCGGCTGAGCTAGCCAGCCTGGCAGCCTAGCGGCTGACCTTGCCAGCCTTGATGCACGACGTGCACACGTTCAGCCGGCGCGGGGTCTTGCCGACCATCACCCGGCGGGGCTGAATGTTCGGGTTGAAACGGCGCGAGGTCCGGCGGTGCGAGAACGACACGTTTTTGCCGAAACCCGGCGCCTTGCCGCACACATCGCAGACGGAAGCCACGGAATCGCTCCAGATCAAGGGGAAGACAGACGAGCAACTTTATCACGGGGCCGGGTGACAGTTGTCCGGCCTATTGTGGGCCCCATGGCCGTCGTCGCTGACCCGCTGCGCCTCGTTGTCGGGGACAAGGCAGCCAAGCGGCTGGACTCGGCCCTCGACCTGAAGACCGTTGGCGACCTGCTCGGATACTACCCGCGGCGGTACGACCGGCGCGGTGAGCTGACCGACCTCGCCGGGCTCCGGGACGGCGAGTACGTGACCGTCCAGGCCGAGGTCGCGTCCGCGTCGACGCGGCCGATGCGCAACCGGTCCGGCTCCATCTTCGAGGCCGTCGTGACAGACGGCCACGGGCGGCTGACGCTCACCTTTTTCGGCCGGGGGCGGCAGGACTGGCGGGCGGCCGAGCTGACACCCGGGGTCCGCGCCTTGTTCTCCGGCCAGGTCTCGAGCTTCCGCGGCAAGCGCCAGCTCACTCACCCGGAGTATGAACTGCTCGGCACGGGCGCCGCGCCGGGACGGGCGGCCGAGTTCGCGGCTGAGGTCATCCCGGTCTACCCGGCGACCGGCCAGCTCCCGTCGTGGAAGATCGCGGACTCGGTGCGGATCGCGCTCGACGTGCTGGACACCCCTGACGACCCGCTGCCTGCTGAGGTCCGGCGCCGGCACGGGCTCGTCGGCTATGGGGACGCGTTGCGGGGCATCCACCGCCCCGTCGACGACGCCGACGTGGCCCGGTCGCGGACGCGACTCAAGTGGGACGAGGCCCTCACGCTGCAGGTGCTGCTGGCCCAGCGGCGGCTCGCCGCCGCCAGCTACAGCGCGATACCCAGGCCGACGGTGGCGGGGGGGCTGCGTGCGGCGTTCGACGCCGAGCTGCCATTCGAGCTGACCATCGGCCAGCAGCTGGCCGGCGCGACCATCGCCGATGACCTGGCGCGTGACCATCCGATGCACCGGCTGCTGCAAGGCGAGGTCGGTTCCGGTAAGACCGTCATCGCGCTGCGCGCCATGCTGCAGGTGGTCGACGCGGCCGGCCAGGCCGTACTGCTCGCCCCCACCGAGGTGCTGGCGCAGCAGCACCACCGGTCGATCGCCAGCATGCTGGGCCCGCTGGCGATGGCGGGCCAGCTCGGCGGCGCGGAGCACGCCACCCGGCTGACGCTGCTGACCGGATCCCTGAGCGCGCCGGCCCGGCGGAGAGCGCTGCTGGAGGCAGCGTCCGGCGAGGCCGGGATCATCATCGGCACCCATGCCCTGCTGCAGGATCGGGTGCAGTTCGCCGACCTGGGCCTGGTGGTCATCGACGAGCAGCACCGGTTCGGGGTCGAGCAGCGCGACTCGCTGCGGGACAAGGCGGGGGACGGCCGTCCGCACATGCTGGTGATGACCGCGACGCCGATTCCGCGAACCGTCGCCATGACCGTGTTCGGCGACCTGGACACCTCCACTCTCACCGAGCTGCCCCGCGGCCGGTCGCCGATCAGCACGCACGTCGTGCCGGTGGCCGAGCGCCCGCACTACGTTGCCCGGACGTGGGAGCGGATCAGGGAAGAGGTGACGGCTGGCCGGCAGGCGTACGTCGTCTGCCCGCGGATTGGCGATGACGCGGGCCCGGCTGCCGAGGACGAGCTGGAGGAGGACAGCCGACCTCCGGTCGCCGTGCTCGACCTGGCTGCCGAGCTGTCGGCTGGCCCGCTCGCGGGCGTGCGGCTCGGCATCCTGCACGGCCGGCTGCCTGCAGAGGAGAAGGAAAAGGTGATGCTGGCGTTCGCCGACGGCCTGGTGGACGTGCTGGTCACCACCACCGTTGTCGAGGTCGGCGTCGACGTTCCGAACGCCGTCGTCATGGTGATCATGGACGCGGATCGGTTCGGCGTATCCCAGCTGCACCAGCTACGCGGCCGGGTTGGCCGCGGCCGCGAGCCAGGGCTGTGCCTGCTGGTGACCGCAGTGCCCGAGGGCGGGCCGGCTCGCGCACGGCTGGATGCAGTCGCCAGCACGACGGATGGCTTCGCGCTGTCCCGGATCGACCTGGAGCAGCGGCGGGAAGGCGACGTGCTCGGCACCGCCCAGGCCGGCCGCAGGTCGAGCCTGAAGCTGCTGCAGCTGCTGCGCGACGAGGACCTGATCTCCCGCGCGCGAGACGAGGCGATCACGCTCGTCGACACCGATCCGGCGCTTGCGGGCGAGCCCGGCCTGGCCGCGGCCGTGCGGGCGCTTGTCGACGCCGAGCAGACGTCGTTCCTGGAAAAAGCGTGAGCCCACGGATCATCAGCGGTGCGGCCGGCGGACGCCGGCTGGCGGTGCTGCCCGGCCGGATGACGCGCCCGACCAGTGACCGTGCGCGAGAGGGGCTGTTCGCCACGATCGAATCCATCCGGGGCGTACTAGCCGGCGCGCGTGTGCTCGACCTCTACGCAGGATCCGGAGCGGTCGGGCTCGAGGCGCTGTCGCGGGGTGCGGCGGAGGTGCTGCTCGTCGAGTCGGACGCCAGGGCCGCGCGTGTCATCAGGGAGAACGCGGCGGCAATCGGGCTGCCGGGAGCACAGGTGGTCCACGACAGGGTGGACCGGCTGCTAGCCCGCGGGCGGGGCGAGCTGGCGTCGCGGGACTTCGTGTTCGCCGATCCGCCGTACCGGGTGAGCGACGACGAGCTCGTAGGGGTGCTGACCGCGCTGGCCAGGGGCTGGCTGGCTCCTGGCGCCGTGGTCGCGATCGAGCGGGCCACCCGCTCGGGTGCCCCAACCTGGCCAGCCGGGTACGAAGCCGACAGGTCCCGCAGATACGGCGAGGCGACCCTCTGGTACGGTCTCGCCGCAGGCGGCAAGCTGATGGCAAGTTCTGCGACAGGAGCGTGAGCGCGTGCGCCGTGTGGTCTGCCCTGGATCCTTCGATCCCGTGACGAACGGGCACCTCGACATCATCACTCGCGCGTCAGACCTCTACGACGAGGTCGTGGTGGCAGTGGCCAGGAACCCCAGCAAGACATCCCTGTTCACGGCTGCGGAGCGGGTCGAACTCATCCGGGAAGCCACGAAGGAACTCGGCAACGTGCGGGCTGACAGTTTCGAGGGCCTGACAGTCGAGTTCTGCCGTCAGAACCACATCTCGGCGATCGTCAAGGGCCTGCGCGCCGTCAGCGACTTCGACTACGAGATGCAGATGGCCCAGATGAACTACAGTCAGGCCGGCGTCGAGACGCTGTTCATGACCACCAACCCGCTTTATGCGTTCTTGTCCTCGAGCCTGGTCAAGGACTTCGCCAAGTACGGCGGCGACGTGAGCGGCCTGGTCCCGCCGAGCGTGCTGAGCCAGCTGATCACGCGGCTGAGCCAGCAGTAGGGTCCCGGCGTTTGGGATTGCCGCTGGCGAGCCGGTAGGCTGTCCTGACACTGTGCCACTACCGCTGACCGTCTTGCAGCCACGCCGCCATGCCGTCCAATTCGCCTATCGCCAGCCATAGGGATCCCAGGGGTCCGCTGGTCTTCGACACCAGGGATCTCGGCCCAGGGTCGGAACGTACGCTGACGCGTACGGTGCCGGCCCCCGAGCACCTCGGTGTCGAGCTGGCGCGGGTTCCGGACGGTGCCAAGCTCGAGCTGAACCTGCAGCTGGAGGGTGTGGCCGAGGGCGTGCTGGTGACGGCCACCGTGACCGGTCCGCTGGCGGGCGAGTGCGCGCGGTGCCTGGAGCCGTTCACCTCGATGATCAAGGTCCGGTTTCAGGAGCTGTACGTCCGCGGCGGCGGGGTAGAGGATCCCGACGGCGAGGACACCTACCGGCTCGAGGCCAGCGGTCTGCTGAACCTGGAGCCGGCGCTGCGTGACGCGATCGTGCTCGAGCTGCCGCTCTCGCCCCGCTGCGAGGACGGCTGTCAGGGGCTGTGCGCGGAGTGCGGCGTGCGGCTTGCCGACGCCGAGCCAGGTCACAGTCACGAGCGGCGCGGCGCGATGTGGGCGGCGCTGAAGGACTTCAGAAGTAAGGAGCAATGAGGTGGCAGTACCCAAGCGGAAGACGTCGCGCAGCAATACCCGGTCCCGCCGCGCTCAGTGGAAGGCAACGGCGCCCCAGCTCGTGGCCTGCCCCAACTGCCGGGAGCCTAAGCTGCCGCACACCGCGTGTCCGACCTGCGGCATCTACAACAGGCGCCAGGTCATCACGCCGTCCTGACGTGCGGTTAGACGCGAGCCCATAGCACGGCTGGAGGTCTGCGGGTGAGTGACAATACCGGGACCGACGGCCTGCTGCAGGCACTGCAGGTTGCGGTCGAGCAGGAACTGCTGGGCCGGGCGCTCATGCATCGCTCGTATGCCTACGAGAACGGCGGGCTGCCCACGAACGAGCGGCTCGAGTTCCTCGGCGACTCCGTCCTTGGGCTGGTCGTGACGGATACCCTCTTCCGGAAGTTCCCGGACCTGCCGGAAGGGCAGCTCGCCAAGCTGCGCGCCGCCGTGGTCAACCAGCGCGCCCTCGCGGGCGTCGCGCGGGGGCTGGACCTTGGTGCGTACGTATGGCTGGGCAAGGGCGAGGAGGGAACCGGCGGCCGGGACAAGTCCTCCATCCTCGCGGACACGCTCGAAGCGGTGATCGGAGCGGTATACCTGGACCAGGGCCTCGTCGTGGCGGACGAGCTGGTGCACCGGCTGTTCGACCCACTGATCGCGCGGGCGGCCCGGCTCGGGGCAGGGCTGGACTGGAAGACCTCCTTGCAGGAACTGTGCGCCGCCGAGGGGCTTGGCGTCCCGGAGTATCACGTCGAGGAGAGTGGCCCGGATCACCAGAAGTTCTTCCGGGCCTTTGTCCGGATCGGCTCTCAGACTTACGGGAAGGGCGAGGGCAGGTCCAAGAAGGAAGCCGAGCAGCAGGCGGCCGAGGCGGCCTGGACCGCGATTACCGAGGGACTCGCGGGCCCGCCCGAACCAGACTCGCCGGGGATCTAGCCGGTGCCAGAGCTGCCCGAGGTCGAGGTAATCCGGCGCGGGCTCGAGCAGTTTGTCGTGGGGCGTCGCATCGCCGGCGTAGAGGTCCTGCATCCGCGGGCGGTTCGGCGGCACGTTGGCGGCCCGGCTGACTTCGAGGCCCGGCTGACCGGGCGCGTCATCGATGGCGCCCGCCGGCGCGGCAAGTATCTGTGGCTCCCCATCGGGGACGACGCGCTGCTCGCCCACCTGGGGATGAGCGGGCAGCTGCTCGTCGGCCCGGCAGACGCGCCGCTGTCGCCCCACGTGCGGGCTCGCTTCACGTTTGCCGATGACGGCAATGACCTGCGGTTCACCGATCAGCGCACGTTCGGGCACCTGCTGGTGTCGGCCGACGGTGCACAGCTCCCCGCTCAGATCGCGCACATTGCGCCGGACCCGCTCGAGGAAGCTTTCGATGTGAAGGGTCTCGCCGCGCGGATGCGCACCCGGCGAACCGGGATCAAGCGGGCCATGCTCGACCAGTCGCTGGTCAGCGGTATCGGCAATATCTACGCTGACGAAGCCCTGTGGCGGGTGAAGATGCACTACGCCAGAGCGACTGACCGGCTGCGCTCGGCCCAGGTCGAGGGCCTGATGGGGGCGGTCACCGACGTCTTCGCCGAGGCTCTGAAAGATGGTGGCACCAGCTTCGACAGCCTGTACGTCAACGTCAACGGGGAGAGCGGGTACTTTGACCGGTCACTCGCCGTCTACGGCCGGGAAGGCGAGCCATGCCCGCGTTGCGGCACGCCGATCCGGCGAGATCCGTTCATGAACAGGTCCGCCTACACGTGCCCGCACTGCCAGCCTCGGCCCAGAAACGGCCGGTGGTGATCGTGGCGGGCCCAGCGGTGTCCGGCCGGGATGCAGCCGTCAGGCAGCTCACGGCGTGGGTCGAGGGGCGCGTCCAGGGGGTGGGGTTCCGCTGGTGGGTGCGGGCGAACGCGCTGGAGCTCGGCCTGGCCGGATACGCGGAGAACCTGGCGGACGGACGGGTCAAGGTCGTCGCCGAGGGCGCCGGGAACGGCTGCGAGGAGCTGCTCCGGCGGCTCGATGGCGACGTCGCCCTTAGCTGGCCCCGGCGACCGGGACGGGTCAGCAGGGTGACCCACCGATGGGCTCCGCCTGCGGGCGGCATATCCGGATTCCAGGAGCGATGACGACTTTGGCCGAGCCATTTTCTGCCACGCACCGCGGCTCTGACCTGCGCGATCGCCAAACTTGACCGGATAGCCTTGACGGTGGGACCATGAAAGTGTTAACCAGCGCGCAGCACGGTCTTGGATTGACACAGTCCTGGATGAGCACTGCCGGGAAATCTTCGCAGAGCACCGTCTGGCCTGCTGTTCAGGGCGCCTGCGTGCCTCGCCCACCCTGGTCACTCAGTGTGGAGGACCATACACAATGGCAAAGGCTCTACTCGGCCACGTCGGCGGGCCGGATCCCCGCATGGTCGCAGAGATGCGCCGGCTGCAGCAGCGAGTACGAGACCTGGAGGCCGAGCTTGCCCGGCTTCAGGATGAGAATGACGTACTAATCGCTTCGGCCGGTCATGACCTGCTAGTTCCGGTTCGCGAGCCTGCGCTCACCTAATTGGCGGGCGCTCCGGCCACAAAACCGAACGGTGAGGGACGCGGAATGCGTCCCTCTTCGGTTTTCTCGGCTAGGGTGAACGACGGGCGTCCGGGGAGGAGTCTGTCAGCTGTACCTGAAGACCCTGACATTGCGCGGGTTCAAATCCTTCGCCTCCGCCACCACCCTGCGATTTGAGCCGGGGATCACGTGCATCGTCGGGCCGAACGGCTCCGGCAAATCCAATGTCGTCGACGCGTTCGCCTGGGTGATGGGCGAGCAGGGCGTCAAGCCGCTGCGCGGCGGCAAGATGGACGACGTCGTCTTCGCCGGGACGGCCGGCCGGCCGGCGCTCGGCCGGGCCGAGGTGACGCTCACGATCGACAAC